>MDSO01000005.1_pt1 | contig 50374 bp, 40 predicted proteins | sample 1005691 | NCBI WGS metagenome assembly MDSO01 (sample SAMN05526595, study PRJNA338239) | gut metagenome | isolation source: stomach gut content | host: Acanthurus sohal | place: Saudi Arabia: Red Sea | collected 2011-04 | reverse complement strand
GAGTGTGTGTTGTAAGTTAGTGTGTGTGTGATCTCTAACCGAGCAAGCAGCAAAAGAATGCGGACTAAAAGAAGGTACTAAATTAGTACCTTCTTTTAGTCCGCATTCTTTTGCTGCTTGCTCGGTTAGAGATCCCACTACTTCGCTACATTCATATATTTTCGGTAGCATTGTTTTACTGATCCCTAATCTCTCGCACATATCTTGATCCCATTTGCCATTTTTCATGTCATAGCAATGTAGTCCATATCCTTGAGATTTGTCTTGTGAAAATTCTCCAGTTAATTTATATACTATATAACTGTTAGACTGCAATATCGCAAAAATGCGCTCATATACTGCAGGATTATGCTGTTTATAATACAATATCTTCGCAGTTGTATATGTCGGTTGTAATGGATTTCCAGATAATTCAAATATCCTTTGTTCACCTACTCTGTCTATTATTTCATGACATATATCTCGACTTCTTGTATCCATCCATATCGGATTATTTATCAATACATTTCCGTCCACGTCCACGGCGATAGCTGACCAACTTTGTCCGGCTACACCTACGCCAACAATCTTTTCAGAATTAATATTAGCTTTTTCTATACATAATTTAGAAGCTTCACACACTGCGGTCCACCATTCATCCGGATTCTGTTCTACAAAACCCTCTTGCGGATAATAAGTGTTATACTCACCATTAGTTTGTGCTATAACTTCTCCCTTTGTGTTAAATATCGCAACCTTACAAGAACTCGTTCCAATGTCCATACCCATCAGATATTTTTCCAACGTTCTATCTCCTTCCGTGCAACAACACTAACAACAAATTTTGATTATTTATATAAATTGGCCTTATGAACACAGCCAAAAGCTTTCTTTCTTAGATTAACAACAACCTTTTTGGGACCTTATTCTCGTAGCCACAAACTTTTTTCTAGATTAGCAACATGGACCTTATTCTCGTAGTCACAAACTTTTTTCTAGATTAGCAACAACCTTTTTTAGCTTTATTTACACAGCCACAAACTTCCATTTTGGATTTCACTAAATCACTAACCTTTTTCATTCCTGCTTCTCCAAATTTCTTCGGATCAAATGTATTCGGCTCTTTCTTTAGCAACTCTTTTATTCCATCTGTATATGCTACTCTTAAATCAGTGGCAAAGTTTACTTTACAGATTCCTCTTCTTATACAATCCGCCACGTCTGCGTCCGAAACTCCGGATGCGCCATGTAAAACTAAAGGAATAGAAACTAATTTTTTGATTTCGTCTAATCTAGCTTTATCCAACACAGGATCGCCCACATAGAATCCATGAGCTGTGCCTATTGCTACGGCCAATGAATCAACACCGGTTTTTTCCACGAACTCTTTCGCTTCTAATGGGTCCGTATTGGTGTCCACCTCAACTTCTAAATCATCTTCTTTTCCGCCGACCTTTCCAAGTTCAGCTTCTACTGTTATATTATTCGGCCTAGCTACTGCTACCACAGCCTTGGATACAGCGATATTATTCTCAAAACTCTCATGAGATCCATCTATCATTATTGATGTATAACCTTCTTTGATTCCCTGCACGGCCAACCCAAAACTATTTCCATGATCCAAGTGCAATGCTACCGGTACACATACTTTGTCAGCCTCTGCTTTCACCATCGCATAAAAAGTTTCTAGCGTCCCATATTTTACTGTCGACGGTGTCGTCTGGATTATTACCGGTGCATTGTTTTCTTGCGCCGTCTTTACTACAGCTTTTATCATCTCCATATTTTCTACATTAAACGCTGCTATCGCATATCCTCCAGCTTGCGCCTCTAATAACATTTTTTTAGAATTTACTAACACGTTCCACATCCTCCTTCTATTTTATCGATTAATTTATTATATTTAGCCACTTCTAAATTAACCGCTTATATTTAATTACATACTACATTAACTTATTGTATTTGACCACTTCTAAATTAATAGCTTATATTTAGTTAAATACTACACCCTTTTTAAGGATTATATTAGCGTATATTGCTGCTTCACTTGTAGCTATAATAGCATAAGCTTTCTTTGATTCATCGTAGAATTTAAATCTCTCTATATGTTCTACGCTTTGATTTCCGTCTGCCCCCTGTATTAAATTTTTATAAGTTGTCCATATTTCCGGAACCATTCCTTCATCTTTCTTTGTTACTTCCATCAACGTTGTAGCTGATTCTACATATTCGTCCAATGGCATTACTTTTAATATAGCTTCTAATATTTCAGGTACTCCATGTCCATCTAACCTTATAACTTGCGGTCCCATCGTATGAGCCGGAAAATTTCCGTCCGCAATAACTATTGTGTCCCCATGTCCCATTTCCATTAAAACTTTTAAAAGTTCTGGCGATAAAATATTCGGTATTCCTTTTAGCATATTATGATCTCCTTAAAAAAATAAATATGGTTATTACACTAATTATTTTATAAAACTTTTCCTTAATTTTCCATATAAAAAATACAGTTTTTAATACAAGATATTCAGATTCAATTTTTATTATAATTTTCCTTAAATTTCTATAAGAAAACTTAAAATTTTTTCGATAAAATATTTATAAACTTTTTTGTACGATAAATTAATTACCGGCTTTTTTTGTACGATAAATTAATTACCGACTTTTTTTGTACAATAAAATATTTACAAGTTTTTTCAGATAAAATATTTACAGACTTTTTTAAATTAGGCTAATTTGATATAAAATTGATATATAAATCATCATTACTATTATTTAATAAGAGTGTCATTTTTATTCTGATTTTTTTACTGTGTATATTTATACGATTGCCGCCAAATTTCGTTTGAAATTTAACAATTTAGTGTTATACTTTTATGTGTGAAATCAATACTAACAAAAAGGAGATTTATACCTATGAATAATCATAAATTGATAACCAATATTCTAAGTTTATTACCTAATCCAAAATCTATCATATGCCAAAATTACATATTAGAAGTAATTTTTAGCCATTATGCATATGAACAAAATACTGTAAGATTAAAAAGTTTTTCAGACTTCGACACTTTTAATTTGCTTAGTACAAGTATAAAACAAAACATTGTAAAAGCTATATCTCAAATAGTTTCAACCGAAAGATTTATGGCCAGAACGTTGACCACAGAAATTTTTGCTACTGTAACTGAAGTAGCAACAACATCCGATAGCTCCGGCCCAGACGATGATGAAATTTTAGTAACCGCTACCGATATCGACGAACCAGACGATATTAACGATCTTATTGCCAGCGAAGAAATCGCTGCTGCTAACGACGAAATGGCTGCTACCATCGATTATCATCCCTCTGGCGTAAATTCCGCCTTAGAAATCGCTGTAGCTGATACTATTTTAGAATGTTTATCCTATCTTGACATCGAAAACTTAAATAAAGCTTACCATACTTTAATCGGTGCTTGGAATTTGATCTCTAACGATATAGAATATATTAGAAGTGAAGGCTCCATCGCTTTTACTGAAATTATGTCTGTTGCTAATAAAACAGACATAGATCAAGATTTATTAGATATGCGAATTGATTCTATTATTAATCACATTAATACTGTTCAGGAAGCTTTGCTTGATATGATCTTTGAAATCACTCAATTAAAATTTTAAGCCACCACTCCTTTTTTCTAAACTCCATTAATACGGATAATTAGTATTAATGAAGTTTATTTTTATATTTTTCAAGACTACATAAGAATTTTGAACATTTTAGCCTTGTACTTTTTCCCATTATGATGTAAACTCATTAGAAAAATAACATGGAGGTTTAATCATGATAAAAATTGCTATACTAGGCTGCGGCACAGTTGGCGGTGGTGTTTTTAAGCTAATTAAGCAAAATGCTTATGATATCAAAATGCGTACTGGTAAAGAAGTAGAAGTAAAGTGGGTACTAGAAAAAGATATCGACAAAGCATTGGAATGTGGTGTAGCTAAGGAGCAAATTTCTCAAAATATAGATGAAATAGTTCAAGATCCTGAAGTTCAGATTATTATAGAATTAATCGGTGGCTTAAATTTTGCTTATGATTCTATAATTAAAGCTATAAAATTTGGTAAAAATATAGTTACAGCTAATAAGGATTTAATAGCAGTCAAGGGAGAAGATATATTTGCTCTTGCGAAAGAAAACGGGGTAGACGTAAAGTTTGAAGCTAGCGTTGGTGGTGCTATACCTATCATCGGGGCCATGCAAAACGTTCTTTGTGCGAATAAATATTCAGACATAGTTGGTATTTTAAATGGTACTACCAATTATATTTTAACTCAGATGACTGAACAAGGGATATCCTACGATCTAGCCCTCCAACAAGCGGCCAAATTAGGCTATGCCGAAGCGAATCCTAGTTCTGATGTCGAAGGAACGGATGCCGCTAGAAAAATTTCAATCCTTGCTAGCATTGCTTTTAACTCTAGATGTACCTTAAACGATGTTTACCAAGAAGGTATAACACAAATTTCAGAAAAAGATATTACACTTGCTAACAAGCTAGGTTATCAGATAAAATTAATAGCCATGGCCAAAGAACGGGATAACAAGATTATTTTATTTGTTAGACCAGCATTCGTAAAAAATGATCATCCGCTTGCCTCTGTCAACGATGTTTTTAACGCCATCTTTCTAAAGTGTGATGCTGCCGACAACATCATGTTATATGGCCGTGGAGCCGGTGAACTGCCTACTGCAAGCTCTGTAGTGGGGGACATTATGTCGATATGCACCAATATCACTCACAAAACTACAGGAACTTATGGCCTTAATTGTTATCTACAAAAAGAGGTTTTAACTATTGATCAGTTGTATTCTTCTTTCTGTTTAAGGCTTAGAGTTCTAGATCAGCCTAACGTACTTGCGGGTATTGCTAGTGAATTAGGAAAAAGAGGCGTAAGCATTGCTTCTGTTATCCAATCACCGGTTGATAGTACCATGGCAAGCCTCACAATAATTACTCATGAAACAAAGGAACAGGATTTACAAAAGGCTATTGCCATTTTAAAAGAAAAAGAGTATGTAAAAAAAGCCAATATATTTATGTGCTTAGACTAAATACGAAATTGAAGACACACATATTTTATTTAAGCACCAGAGGAGTTTAAAATAAAAAGAGTATGTAAAAAAACCAATATATTTATGTATTTAGACTAAATACGAAACGGAGGATACAAATGTTTTATTCAAGCACCAGAGGAGATAACAACAAAGTTTCATCTGCTGAAGCTATTATAAAAGGTCTGGCTCCTGATAAAGGTTTATTTACCCCAGATAATATCCCTATACTTTCTGCAGAAGAAAAAACGTTTATAAAAACAACATCCTACAAAGAAGTCGCTAAACTAATCTTCTCCAAATTTTTAACTGACTTTTCTGATAAAGATATTTCTACTTGCGTAGATTCGGCCTATAATAATTTTGACGTAGCCCCATTACATCAGTTAGATGAACAAGCACAAATTTTGGAATTATGGCATGGGCCAACATGTGCATTCAAAGATGTAGCACTTCAAATTCTACCATATTTTTTAACTACAGCCATGTCCATAACTGGTGAAAAAAATGATATCGCAATCCTTGTAGCAACTTCTGGCGACACCGGCAAAGCCGCCTTAGAAGGCTTTAAAGATGTAGCCGGAACTAAGATAATAGTATTATATCCGAGTGAGGGCGTAAGCGCTGTGCAAAAACAGCAAATGGTTACTCAAGAAGGCGATAACGTTTCTGTAATATCCATTAACGGAAATTTCGACGATGCTCAAACAGCCGCCAAAAATATTTTTACAGACAACGTTCTTAACGCTACTCTTTTAGCCAAAGGTATCAAACTGTCTAGTGCTAACAGCATAAACTGGGGTCGTCTTTTACCTCAAATCGTTTATTATATAAAAAGTAGTATCGATTTAGATGAATCTACCATCGATTACGTCGTTCCAACCGGTAATTTCGGTAATATATTAGCTGCTTATTTTGCCAAACAAATGGGCGCTCCTATCGGTAAATTAATTTGTGCTTCCAATAGCAATAACGTTCTCACAGACTTTATTAAAACTGGCATTTATGACAGAAGACGTGAGTTCTTTAAGACGCTTTCTCCTTCCATGGATATCCTTATATCCTCTAATCTCGAACGCCTTTTATTCGAACTTTCCGGTCATGACGCTCCTCTTATCAGCCAACTTATGGCCGATCTTGAAGAGTTAGAAGTCTACACTATACCGGATGACTTGAAAAATAAACTAGATGATTTATTTTATCCGTCTTGCGCTGATGACCTCCAAACTAAACATGCCATAAAAGACTGTTATGATAAATTTGGCTATCTCTTAGATACTCATACAGCCGTAGCTTACGATGCCTATCAAAAATATACTAAAGAACATGATTCAAAAAAAATCGTCATAGTCTCAACTGCTAGTCCTTATAAATTCCCTATCGGTGTAGGTGACGCTTTAGGCTTAGATATAACTAAAAATGAATACGACATTTTAAAGGATCTAGAAAATTTAACTCACATTGCTATACCTAAACCTCTTGTAGATCTCGAATCCAAGGAAGTTCTCCATAGCATTTCCTGTCGAAAAGAAGAAATTCTACAAGCTGTAACAGAACTACTGTAAACAAAATATGCTATATCCGAAAAATAAATCTTATGCTGATTTAGAAGCTATACTGGCTCAAAAGTTTGTAGATTTCTATTATAATCCTAAATCGTTTCAAAAGCGTATAGCTATAAACTTCCCAGAATCTCGATTTAAAATCACATATATTTCCCGATTTCCTCCTTCCTATAATAAAGATGAAGCCGACAATCAAGGATATATCTATTACAAACCCTTGTGGGCTGTTATTGGTCAACTATATATGTTTAAATCTCCTAAAAAAGTTAAAAAAACATTCCTAGATGCCCTCCTTTTCTTCTTCATCTCTAAAACCGGTAGAGGTAAAGCAGAAATCCAAATAGCCCAAATTTCTCTTATCAGTATTTTGCCTTTGCTTATTCCTGTTTCACTGGTTATGCTAATTTTAATCCTTAGATAAAGATGGATCCAATGTACCCAGGTATCGAATTATTTAAGAATCGTTTTTAATGATATAAAGTTTGAATTATATTTTTTTATTAAAACAATTTTAATAAAACATTCTATTAAAAAAATCCTGTATTTTCATACTTTGTCTAGTAATTTTAAAAATTTTTATTTGTTTTGTATATTATAAAACAAAGATGTCAATAATCTAAGTAAATATTTTAACATATGGAGGATTCTCATGAACAAAAGTGTAAATTTACAAGATGTGGTTCTTAATCAACTTCGAAAAGAGCGCATTATCTCTACTGTATTTTTAACCAATGGTTTTCAGATCAAAGGAACGATAAAAGGATTTGATAATTTCGTTGTTTTAGTAGATAGCGAAGGAAAACAGCAGTTATTATATAAACATGCTATATCTACTATCGTACCTAGCAAAGCTCTTCATTTGACTCAAAGCGAAGAATAATTTTTATAAAAACAACCTATTATCTGATTAATTGTGTTTGTTGGGGAGGAGGTTGCCATGGCATATAATACAAAAAATAGACAACAACTTCTAGAGATTATAAAAAGTCAAAAAGATAGATACATTGCCATCGATGAAATTCATGCTGCTCTAGAAAAACAAAACATTAAAATGAGCTTATCCACAATATATAGATATATAGATTATTTGCAGGAAGAAAATTTGGTTAGCCAATATATAGATGTCAATGATAAAAAAAGTTATTTTAGATATATTGGAGATAATCCAGATTGCCAAGAACATCTGCATTTAAAATGTACCCAATGTGGAATAACGATACATCTTCCGCCAGATACTCTTAATCAGGATAATATACAGGATTTCAAAATAGAATACAATTCTTCCATCATTAATGGAATTTGTAAAAATTGTCAATAAAATATAAAGATAACTTTTACTCAAATCGGCCTCTTATCCTATATACTTAGGAGGCTTTTTTACGTGTTCAGATTTTTTGCTATACTTACCACTTCGCCCTTATTCATTACCACTACTCTATCAGAAATTGCAGATACTAATTCTAAATCATGACATACAAATATTATCGTTAATTTATTCTCCTTATGAATTTTCCTTATCAATTTTATTATCCTATCTCTTGTTAATATATCCAAAGCACTCGTTGCTTCATCTAATATCAGTACTTCCGGATTTAGCGTTAATGCTCTTGCTAAACATACTCTTTGTCTTTGACCTCCACTCATCTCTTTCGAATACCTATTTAAAAAACTCTCGTCTAATCCCACTTTATCCAAATATTTTAATGCTACTTCCTTTTTATCTCTCTTATTTTTATTTATTATCTTAAAATTTATTAGAGGTTCACTTATTATATCATACACTCTCATCTTCGGATTTAATGTCGCCGTTGTATCTTGAAAAAGCATCTGTATTTTTTGCCTACTTTTGCGTAACCTCTCTCCTTTTAACTGAGTTAAATCTATGCCGTCATACAGTACTTCGCCACTGTTTTTATCCTCCAACTTTGTTATTATCTTCATCAATGTGCTCTTTCCACATCCGCTTTCTCCCACTACCGAAATAAACTCGCCCCTATAAATATCAAATGATATATTTTTACAAGCTCTTACTATATTCTTCTGCTCTTGAAATGTTTTATTCACTTCTTTTATACTTATTATCTTTTCCATTTATTCAATCCCTCCCAATAATAACTGCTTTATATATTCACTTTCCTAATAATTGCTTTGCATATTCGCTTTCCTTATCAATCTGCTGTCCATCCTTTAAAATTATTATTCGATCCGATACTTCTAAGGCTAGCCGAATATTATGCGTTATCATTAAAATTGCTTTGTTTTCTTTTACCCGTATCAATTCTTTCATCACTAAACTTTGTGTCTCTTTATCTAATGCACTCGTTGGTTCATCTAACAGTAATGCATCCGGATCTAGGCTCATAGCAAATGCTAGACCCACCCGTTGCTTCATACCACCACTTAAATTATATATATATGTTTTCATTATATGTTTAGCATCTAAATTCATCTTATCTAATTGTTCTATTGCTAACTTTTCCGCTTCTTTTTTACTGATTTGCTTATGTACTCGAATATATTGTATAAATTGATTGCCAATTTTTCTAATCGGATTTATCGATAATCCACTGTCTTGAAATAATAATGCTATATTATTTCCTCGTATCTTATTTAATTCTTCCTCCGTTATATCTATTAAAGATTGATCCTTATATCTTATATCTGCGTTCACAATCTTTGCGGATATAGGTAACAGCTTTAATATAGATCTGAGTATACTGGTCTTACCTGATCCGCTTTCTCCAACAATGCTTACTATCTCACCCTTTTCAATTTTTATATTGAAATTACTTACTATCACCTTATCTTCATACATAATCGTCAAATTATTTATACTTAACATTTTTTCTCGTCCTCCTAAATGTCACCTGTATCTTACCTTTTCACTTAACAAATTAATTATTGACACGATAAGTTCAATAGTTACTCTCGGATAAAAAAGCCTCCGCATTTATGCATAAAGTAACTAACTTAATAAATTGATTATTGTCATGATAATCGCAATAGTGACTCCTGGATAAAATTTAATATTTTTCCTTCGTCCTCCCAAATGTCACCAGTATCTTACCTTTTCGCTTAACAAATTGATTATTGTTACGATAATCGCAATAGTGACTCCCGGATAAAACACCAACCAAGGATATGCTAACATATACGGTCGGCCTTCATTAACCATTAAGCCTAATTCCGGTGTCGGTGCTGAAACTCCAAATCCTAAAAAAGATAACGCTGATAATTCTAAAATAATCGCCCCTATATCCGTCGCCGCTGTTACTATCAAAGTTTGTGATATATTTGGTAACACATGCCTAGTTAAAATGCCGAACTTTGTTGTGCCTGCCATTTTAGCCGACTTTATATAATCTTCATTAATAACTTTTATAACCATGCTTCGTGATAGTCTTATGTATTTACTAATGGTTACTACAAAAATAGCTATCATCGCATTTCTAAGGCTAGCTCCCATTATGCCCGCTAACGCTATAGCTAGAACCATGGATGGACATGATATTAAAATATCCGATATCCGCATTATGATCATGTCGATCAATTTTCCATTGTACCCTGCTATGATCCCTAAAGTGCTTCCTATTATAGAAATCATTGCTATTAATATTATAGATACACTAAGAGAAATTCTTATACCGTATATTATACGAGAAAAAATATCCCTACCTAATTTGTCCGTACCAAAAATGTGATCAGAAGTTGGTGGCATAAAAGCATTTTGTAAATTACTCTGATACGGATCATAAGGCGCTAAAAATTCTGCAAACACTACTATTATTAATATCATAATTAATAGAATTACTAATATTATCGTAAATTTATCTTTCTTCATTATATATTCTCCTTATTTGATCCCTCAGTCGCTGAAGTTGAATCTCTTAACCTCTCCGTCACTAAAGTTGATACCTCTCCACTTATAATAATGAAGATATTCATATTAAAAAGGTTGATCCTAATCTGAGTTTAGTATAAATTGATATTATGTAGAATAAATTCTATTATAGCATAATAAGCAAGATTTTAAATATAGCTTATGTTAAAATGAAACTAAATTGTTGGCCTATTATTATGCTACGGAAATAGTAATTCTATATAATTAAGTTAGAGATCAACGAAACCTTTCAGTCACTTCTAGCGAATTAGGAATAATTTTAATTAACTTTTGACCTCTCAATCACTTAGTAACAGCTCTTTTACTCCATCCGTCTGCTTCGCATCCACCTTCCTCCAACTCCCTCCGTCACTTCGTGACACCTCCCTTGGAGAAGTAGGCTATGGAAAATTAAGTACGAGGATCAAGCAATCCATATGATATATCGACTAATAAATTTATGCTCATATATATTATTGATATTATTAGTACATAACCTTGGATGAGTGCATAATCATATCCGATTATCGCATCGACAGCCATGCTTCCTATCCCCGGATAAGAAAAAATCACTTCGATAACCGCTACGCCGGATAATAATGAACCTATAGAAATCCCTAATAATGTTATCATAGGTAACAATATATTCGGTATTATATCCTTTATTACTATATCTTTATATTTTATACCTCTGGATATAGCACCGAGAATATATTCTTTTTCTAGCTCATCTAACACTACACTACGAATTTGTCGTATATATTTGGACGACATAGAAAATGCTAACGTGGCCGCTGGCAATATCATAGATTCTATATTCCTACCTGTGGATATTATGGGCAACCACTTTAATTTTAATCCGATAAAATATAATAACAACGTTCCGACTAAAAAACCCGGCATGGATATCCCTAACGATGTATATATTCTTACTATATAATCAGTGACCGTATTCACTTTCAATGCAGAAATAATACCCAAGGGCAATGCTATACACAACATCATTATGATGGCCATTAAAGATAACTGAAGCGTTTTAATTATCCTCGGCTGAATTATATCCATTACTGGCTGCTTCAATGCAAACGATGTTCCTAAATCTCCTTTTAAAACCGATTTGACCCAGTCTGTATATTGAACTAAAAAGGGCTTATTATATCCTAACGCTTCTCTCGTTTGTTCTATCACTTCTTCACTAGGTATATTTCCGCTTGATATGTACATCGTTCTAACTGGATCGCCCGGCGCTAGATATATTAAACTAAACGTTATAAATGTTATTCCAAATAATGAAATAATGAGTTGTATTATCCGCCCCAAAATACCTTTCATATCCATATTTTACTCGCCTCCCTATTTTCTATTATACTAAACTTTTTACTATAAAATGCAAACAATTCGCAAATTCATATTTATAAAAAAATAGTCTGAGTTAAACTATATTTATTTTTATATTTTCGGTATTTATTGTATAAAATAATTGACATTTTCAAGGAAATATTTTACAATTTAATTATTTATAGAAAGGATTTGTAAAATGCCACTTACATTTATCTCACTAAGCACTTTAGGTGCTTTATTAGGTTTAACAGTTACCATAATACTAATCATACGAAAAGTAGAAGCCGCTTATGCTATGATGTGCGGTGCCTTAATTGGCGGATTACTCGGCGGCATGAATTTAGTTACTACAGTCGATAATATGATTTCCGGTGCACAAAGCATGATGCCAACAATAATTAGAGTATTAACTTCAGGTGTATTAGCTGGAACTTTAATAAAATCTGGAGCCGCAAATCAAATAGCAGAAAAAATTATATCTTCTTTAGGTGAAAAACGATCCATCCTAGCTATTGCCTTATCCACTATGATTTTAACAGCCGTTGGAGTTTTTATCGACGTTGCTACGTTGACCGTAGCACCTATTGCAATTTCTGTCGGAAACAAACTTAAATATTCTAAATACGTCTTATTAATAGCGTTAATTGGCGGTGGAAAAGCTGGTAACATGTTCTCTCCAAATCCAAACTCTATTGTTATAGCTGAAAATTTTAATATCAGTCTTTCATCAGTTATGCTTGCTGGTATTATACCCGGTTTGGTCGGTCTTTTAGTTACTATATTACTTGCTACATATATACAAAAGAGATATGAATCTAAAAATCTTGAATTTCATGCAATCACGGAATCATCATCCGAAATAATGACGGCCGATTTACCTACAATTCTTAGTTCTATATCCGGTCCTTTGGTTGTTATTTTCTTACTTATGCTAAGACCTATAGCCGGAATAAATATAGATCCGCTTATAGCATTACCAACTGGTGGATTAGTTGGAATATTTGCTATGAAAAAGTCTCCACAAGTAAAAGAATATTTATCTTTTGGCTTAAAAAAAATGATGCCTGTTGGAATTTTATTAATTGGAACCGGAACTATCGCTGGCGTGATAAAAGCATCTCAACTACAATATGATATAATTGCAATGATAGAAATCTTAAGTCTACCAGAATTTTTATTAGCTCCTATCGCAGGTATTTTGGCTAGCGCCGCTACAGCATCCACTTCGGCTGGATCAGCGTTAGCTTCATCCACGTTTGCATCTACAATAACTCAAGTAGTATCAGCACTTTCAGGCGCTGTTATGGTCCACACAGGTGCCAACGTAATGGATACTTTACCACATGGATCTTTCTTCCACATATCAGCTAATTCTGTAAATATGAATATTTCTTCTAGAATGAAACTACTGCCTGCTGATATTTTAATAGGTTTTTCTACTACATTAGCTGCTACTTTAATTTATGGATTACTCTTAGGTTAATCTAATTTATCTACTAAAAAAAGCCTTTCCATTATTTATCGCATGGAAAGGCTTTTATATTATAGAGTTGATAAATATGTTGCAATCAAATTATTTTCATACAACCATTTAGTAATAACACTGCTTTCAAACATTTCTGTAAACCATTCAGTGGCTGGATTAGTTATTATAAACGGTATCATTAGACAGAATATCCATACCCAAAATGCTCCTAGCATTAACCCTAATCCTAATCCGCCTAATCTATTTACCGATTTAATTAATGGCAACTGTGTTAATGTTGATAGGATAACTCTAAGTATATATAAGAATAGCTTAATAATAATAAATGTTAGGAAAAATGCCAATGCATTTATTACAAAGTCACTTACTACTATTCCAATATATTCGGCCGAATTTAGTATACCTAAACTTAACTGCATATTAACCTTATCAACCGTTTCTTCTAATAAACTAACCGACAACGTACCTACTGTTTCAAATAACTGCTGTGTCGCTACTTGCAGGCTATCCGAAAGGTTTAATTCCGATACAAAGCTTGCTATGCCCGAAATCATATGTTCATCTATTGGTGTAGATTTTAGGATAACTGCCATAAATGGCCATAGTAGAAATGCTACGATTAAGGCTACAAAAATTGATGCAAACTCAAATACTGCTATCACAAATCCTTTTTTTTCATATATTAATCCTAACATCAAAATAAATAATACTACTATTATGTCTAAGATCATTTTTTTATATTCCCCCCTTTGATACTAATCTTACTATGCTTTTATCTGTTACTGCTATAGTCATATAATTATTTGTAAGCACTTTGTTTATATTTTGTTTGGATACAAATCTAAATGTCTCCTTTCCAATTCTATTATATCCTTTAAAGACTGATCCCGCACCGATTACTACTCCAGACGCATTTGCATTTACGTAATTTATCGGAGCATCAAAATCCAACTGTACAATATATTCTTTTAAATTATTTAATAGAACTAGTTTATTTTTTGCATGTGTAGTCATTGCGGACGTTACTATTGGTATATATCCACCTAGCGATGTCATCTCATCTATAATTATTTTAAACAATACATTGTCTAATTTAAATTGGCGCAATAATTGACCGTTAATGTCATAAAAGGTCACAAATTTATCTCCGATACTTGCAAATATATCTTCATTTATAAACTCTATATTATATATTAAATTATCTGGTTCCTTCTTTACATAAAACATTGGACTAGTTACAACTTCTTCTGGCTTATGAACGGATATTGCCCCTATTATCGACTGAACCTCTGAGCCATTTAAGTATAGAGAGCCTACTATTATATAATTGCCATTTGGTGATACAACAGCAGTCATAGGATAATCCCCATTGCTAGTAAAACTCCCACTATTAACGCCTAGATCTCTTCCTGTTTGACTATAAGCCGAAATGATGTGACCTCCATCTACTTTTTGTATTACGGCTACCTCTCCATTTGTGTTTATACTAAAGTTTACTATCTTATTTTTAAATATTAATTCGTATAACTTCCCCTTATTACTAAACACTAATATCTTATTTCCATTCGGTTCACTTACTGCAAAGTACGGATAACTCTTTCTTGTTTCTATCTCTTTAAAACTTAACGTGTTGGACCATATTTCAGCCCCATCTTTGTTAAATGCTCTTAGTCCATCCTTACTTATATATATAGCTTGATTTCCATTCAGAAGAATTTCTTCCATTTTTTCCGGATTAAATTCATATATCGTATTACCAAGTTCCAAAACTTTTTGGTTTACCGCTACTATCCCCAAAGCATTACCTATTATAAATATAATCCCTATTAATGCACAAATAGTTAATATTAACGTTGTTTTCTTTGCGTCAGAGTTCATATTTTGCTTATCTCCACGATCTTTAAGTAATTTTTTAGCATGCAAAAAAGATAAGTGCTATTATAACACTCATCTCTTTTTTTTGTTACATTAACATTTCATACATTTTGATATACTTTTTAGCAGACTCTTCCCAGCCAAAACTTTCTTTCATCGCATTTAATTGAATCTGTCTAAAATCACTTGGACGATTGTGATATAATTCATTTGCTTCTTCTATTTTTTTATATAACCAATAACCTGCATAATCCACAAACTCGAAGCCTGTACCTTCTTTAGTTGTTTGATTATAATGAATTACCGTATCTTTTAATCCGCCTGTTTGCCTTACTATCGGTACAGCTCCATATCTCATGGCCATCAATTGCCCTAATCCACATGGCTCAAAATAAGATGGCATCAAAAATACATCCGATGCTGCATATATCTTTTGGGCTAGACTCTCGTTAAAGTCTAAAAATATTACTGAACGATCTGGATATAAATATTTAAAGTGTCTAAACATATTTTCATATTCTTGCTCACCTGTGCCTAGTAATACAAATTGTACACCAAGTTCCATGATTTTATCCATTACCCATTGGCCAAATATAGTTTGTTTCATTATATCAAAACCTTTTTGGTCCGTTAATCTAGAAATAATAGACACTAGCATAGAATTGTCTTCTTTTAATCCGAATTCTTTCTTAAACGCTTTCTTATTTTTTTCTTTTAAATCTAACGTTTTTAAATCAAAATTATAATATAATGCCGGATCTGTCTTTGGATCATATCTCTGAGTGTCTATACCGTTTATTATTCCTGATGATTTCCAATATAGTTGATCTCTTAGTAAGCTATCCAAGCCGTAACCATACTGTGCTGTTTTTAACTCTTCCATGTATGTCGGACTTACCGTATTTATATGATCTGCATATAGTAATCCGGCTTTCATGAAACTGTAGCCACCGTTAAATTCTAATTTGTCTGAATTAGCATAACCATCATCTAGCTCCAAAAATTCTAATACTTCTCTACCAAAGATCCCTTGATATTTTATATTATGAATAGTAAAAACACATTTAATATTATTGTACTTTTTATCCCAAAAATATTTGTCTTTTATAAGCAAGGATATCGGTCCTGTTTGCCAGTCATTGCAGTGAACTATATCCGGAACAAATCCTATACGACAAATCATCTCTGCTACAGCTTTTGAAAAAAAGGCAAATCTTTCGCAGTCATCACCATATCCGTATAATCCATCTCGGTCAAAGTATCGATCATTTTTTATAAAATATGTTGGTACATCAGTTGGTTTATACAATATATCAGCATACTGATGTCTCCATCCTAGGGAAGTGTCATATCCAGCTACATGCTGTAGTTGATCTTCTGGCAATTTATTTTTTACAGTTCGATAATATGGCATAACAACTCTTACATCTACACCTAATGTAATCAATTCTGCAGGAAGGGCACCAGCCACGTCAGCCAATCCTCCGGTTTTTGCAAACGGTACAACTTCACTTGAAACAAAAAGACATTTTAGTTGATTCTTCTTAGTAGTCAAAACATTCTCTCCTTTTGTTAATATCATCGTCAAGAAACTTCTTTCTCTTCAAATTATAGTTTACACGAAACTGAATGATTTGTCCAACAAAAAGTCTTTATATTAAAATTATTTTTCTATTCTACTAATATCAAATTGGCTAAAAAGTATATTTGATATTAAACTCTAGATATAAAATTGATTATATTTTGTACAAAAAAAAGCCTAGTCCCAAAATATCGAACTAAACTTGTTAAATTTCAAATTAATTTACAAGAATTTTCAGTTTTTGACCAACTCAAATATTCTCACTATCTTCTATTTATTTCTAAACTGCTCCATTTCAAAATCTTGAACTAAAGCTGTCAAATTCAAAATTAATATATAATAATTTTGAGTTTTTGACCAACCCAAATATTGTTACCATCTTCTATTTCTAAACCGCTCCATTCTAAAATTTCGAACTAGAGCTGTAAAATTGCAAATTAATCTACAAAAATTTTAAGTTTTTGACCAACCCAAATATTGTCACCATCTTCTATTTCTAAACCGCTCCATCCCAAAATGTCATGAACTCGACCTTCATGTCCAAAATACTTTTGACTAATCTTTCTCACTGTATCGCCTGGTTCTACTGTATAAATTTCAAATTCATCTGTACTTTGTACATCATCGGATTCGGCAGTTACAGTTTCTGGCTTGTCTACTTCATCAGCTATTGTTGTTGGAATTTGTTCATTATCATTATTTTTCTCCGGTATATTTAATGCTACATTATTCTGGTTGGCTGGAGTAGATCTATTTATTAAATCATCAATATTAGAAGTTTTATTAGTTGTTTCAGCCACAATTTCTTTTTCAGCAGATACTGGAATGATTGGTGTTTGATTATCTGCTATATTTAGGTTTTCTTCTATTTTATACTGAATCTCTGAGTTATCTATAGAACTTTCTACTTCTTGATTAAATACTGATTGACTTAATGGTGCTTCTTCATTTGTATATTTGGCAAAAACAACACCTAGCGCTAATAAAGCAAGGCAACCTGCTACTAAAGAAAAGTTGGATTTTTGTTTACTTTCATGGCTTTTTTTTCGTTTAGCCTCTGAATCTCTAAATTGATAAACAGCTTTATCCGGTACTTCTTCTATTTGATCTTCTTCGGTTAATAATGGATTGTCCATCATGTATTCTTGCATAGCTGGATTTTGATCATAAAATAAATAATAGCCTGTTTGCTCTTTTAATGTTTCATCATCATATGCAAAAAAAGTTTCTACTCTATTTACTGAATCCACTAATAATAATAAAGAATATTTATCTCTAAAAAATTCACGATGGATTTTTATTTCTTTTGAACTCACCATGGTGCCATACCCTGGTTGCATATGTAACCAACCTACGATACTAGCCCCCTGAAAATATTTCTCTTTCTCTCTATTTACCATTTTTAGGCCTTCTTCGCTAAGCCATAAATCATCAGCCGATAAATATTTTTGTGCTATTGGTATCATTCCTACTATTATTGTCTCTTTATTTTCCTCATATCTTTGTCCGATTAACACTGCAGATAATTCATGATGAGGACTAGTGGCTGCATACTGATAAAGGTATGTATGTGCGTAATCCTCAATATAAACTATATGCTCTGTTTCTAAGTCTCCAACCGGTTTTAATGAATTCGAATCTCTTAAAAGTTTTGCATATAATTCCTGTGCATCAATAAATTTTTGACCTTTTGCCTTTTGTGCTCTAGATTGCTTAAAAAATTCTTGTTGTTCTATTTCTTCTTGCTCTTCATATTCGGCCTGAGTATTTATTTCCTGAACATATTCTATTTGTTCTTCTTGTATATACTCTTCTTGATACTCTTGTTGATATTCTTCTTGTTGATATTCTTCTTGTTGATATTCTTCTTGTTGATACTCTTCTTGTTGATACTCAGTTTCATATTTTTGAACATATTCTGGTTCATTTCTTTGAATTCTATTACCTTGTGATTCTCTATCTCTATTTGATAATTTTGGTTCGTATATTATTTTACCCATTATGAAGTTCTCCTTTGTTGTTTTAATTTTTTATAATCGACATGACATTTATAATATAATTAGGATTAGGATAATTCTATAATTGTCTGTATATGTAATATACCATTAATCAACGTGTTCCTTTAGCACTTTTTGTCGAGTACCTAAATTTTTTTATCTACATTTTTTTACAAAATACCATCTTATGTGATATTATTCCACTTTAAATGTAGAAATTTGAAAAAGACATATTTTTTTATTAGTATTTCCTTTATTTATTTTTTATTTTTTCTATATTTGTGTTGACTATGTCTTTAAGTATATATTATACTAATTACAGCAAAAATTCGCAAAGGAAACTAATTTATTTAATTTATCTATATTTTTCCTATTTTGTTTGCCAACTATATATATAGTAAAAATTTACAAAATAAACTTGTATTTATTATAATATTTCGGTTTCTTCTTTAAAATATATTATACTATAAATTTGAAAAATACGTCTACCCCCTTATATTATTCCAAATTATTGTCAAGTATATATATATGAGTTGCAATTAAAATAGTAAGGGAAGGTGGTGTTCATTATAAGTGCCATAGAGCCAGTAAAAACAGATTCAGATTATATTAATATAAATGATCCACACCATTTCCGTGACTTTTGCCAACTATTATATAAATATTTAAACTTATACCTTCCTCTTTACAATAATGAACTTGTTCTTTTATGCATAGGAACAGATCGTGCAACCGGAGATAGTCTTGGACCATTAGTGGGTTATAAATTAAAAGATATAACTGAAAATAATATTCATGTTTTTGGAACACTAGACCACCCTGTACACGCAAAAAATTTAGTACAGACTCTATCATATGTAAAGCTTTTACATCCAAATGCTCTCATTATCTCTATTGATGCATGTCTTGGTGCATTAGAAAAAGTGGATAGTGTTTCAATTGGCACAGGACCTATAAGACCTGGTGCTGGTTTAAAAAAAGATCTACCGGCTGTTGGAGATCTGCATATCATAGGCATTGTAAATGTTAGTACATCTATGAACATGGCTGTATTGCAAAATACTAGGCTGTCATTAGTTATGAATATGGCAGAATTAATTTCTTCAGGACTAAGGCATTGTATAAGTTTATATAACTACCAAGTTGGTATAAAAAAAAAAAACATGATCTTGAGCCACCTAATTAAAGTAGTACAGCAAAGTCGGATACGGAACATCTTTATTAAATAAATGGACGAAATCACATTAATTATTAATCAATGTTGTCGGTAGTCCATTTGAAATTTTTATTCTTTTATTTTATTTTCGCAAATTGATTTCATTTTCGTAAACTAATTTCCTTTTCGTAAACTAAGTTCTTCGGCCGTAATATTTTCTAAAGCAATTAAGGCGGCCAAATAAAATAATGAAGCGAATAGTATGCTAAAGGATAAATTAACTCTTAAATTCATTCCTATAAACAACATATCTGATAAAAAACTTTTGGTAACCAATCCTGCCGCTACAGCACATAAAATTGGATGAAATAACCACTTAGTTAAATCTATTTTTATCTTTGTTATCTCTATTAATCTATTTATATGAAAAATAGATGATATTATATTGCTTAAAAGTAATGTTGCCAACAATCCATTTAATCCTATTTTTGGAATTAAAATATACATCATAATTATCCTAAAGACCGCATCTATAATTCTATATTCCAAACATTTTTTTTGCTCACCCAAACCTTTTAAAATACCATCTATTACAATTTCTACGTACATAAACGGAGACATGCAAACCATAATCTGTAATAATGTTCCGACTTGTGCGTTATCATAAACACTAATGCCAAGATCGTTACCATATAACGTAAAGATAATTACAATGAAAAAAGCTATTACTAAAGTTAAATGCAGCACTCTACTAGTTAGGCTTTCTATTCGACCTTTATACTTTAAAGCATGTGCTTTTGCTATTTCCGGGGTTAATATTGTAGAGCATGCTGAAAGTAAGGCAGTTGGAAATAACAGTAATGGAAATACCATGCCTTTTAACATACCATAGATACTAACGCTTTCTCCTATAGTTAGGCCATAATCCTGTAATCCTTTTGGAATTAAAGTATTTTCTAACAATACAAATACAGCCGTTAAGTACGAAGAAGCTGTTATCGGAAATAAGACATTACAAATTTTATAAATCAAACTACCCTGTGGTTTATTATTTGATTTATTTTTTTTAGCCGTTATTCTATTACTCAGATAAAGGAGAGCTAGATATGTAAACGATAAAATCTCACCTAATGTTATAGCTAAGCTCATGCCCATGCAAGCCATAGTTAAGTCATTAGTACCAAACAAACTTAGTAAAATAATAGTAAGGCCGAATTTTACAATTTGTTCTAACACCTCTGCACTGGCTGGTTTAATTATATCCTTTATTCCATAAAAATAACCTTTAAAACATGCTGATATTGTCATAAACGGAATACTTAGAGATAAGATTTTAAGCCCCTCTACAATCCTAGTATCTTTTACTATAAGAATACTAATAGATTGAGCATTTATATAAATTAAAGATGTTATAATTAAACTTATAATAAAGCCAAAGGCCAAAAATATATGCATTACTTGTCTAGCTCGTAAAAACCAGCCCTGACTTATTTCTTCCGCTATAATCTTAGAAATGGATGTTATTATGCCTGCTGAAGCAACCATATAGGCCATCATATAAACTGTTATAGATAATTGATATAATCCAATTCCTTCAGCCCCTATTTGATTCGATATATATATCATAGTACACATTCCAACCAATCTCGTGGTTACAGAACCGATTGTTGATATAAACGTGTTAACCATTAGTCCTTTTTTTATCAAATTAATTCCTCCTTATTAAATTAACTGTTCTCTTGTACAATTATATGTGGCCAAGCTATTTTTAGACGTTATAATTCTAAAATGTGCTATTATTTAGCATTATTAAGTTCGACTAAAATTATAATATTTTATTTTAAATTTTTGTGTTATAATGCCTAGCCTAGTTTTAATATATTATAAAAATATATTGACATTTGTAATATTTTGTATTATTATGACAAATAAACCTGGGAATGACTACTAAAAGAAGGGAGCTAATTATGTTAAAATATTTAATTGCATTTTGTTTGACATTTATACTTTCAGTTTTGCCAACAAATGCTCAGCCAAAAGCTTGTGGTGAAATGATAGAAGTTCACTATGAGCTAAATTGCCCGGTAGTAACCAATACAATCGGCAAAGCAGAGTTTGTTTTTCGCAATATGTTTTCTTCAAAAAAGGATGACTATCATTTTATTGTCGGAGATATAATTACGAATATAAATCTTCCTGAAATAGATGAAGATTTAAATGTTTCATTTTACGAATTAATCAACATAAAGGATATATCACCCAGTGCTTGCGCTATCGTCAGTGTCGAAAGGAACGGCTCATCCAAACAATTTAAAACTACATTTAAAGAATTAATGGCCGAGATAGAACATATAGCAGTTTCTAACGAAATCACTTCTTCTCCGGTTCCAATATATGATTTTGATATTGCTACAATGAAATTTCGTTTTATTAACCCATGCAAAATTTCAGAAAATTTATTAGTATCTACTAATGTTTATTTAATTAACAGCACTGACTTCTATGATGGTATTTTTGGCCACCTTTCCGATACTAGAGGCGATTTTTGTACTTTTACTTTATCCGATGTAAACTTTATAGAATATTTAGCAAAAGACTATTCTCATCTAGAAATAGATAAAGTTTATATGCCTATAGAAAACTATAAAACGGACCAAATAGAATATTCCGAAGTTATTTTATTTGAAACTGTTTTTGGTAATACAAAAATTAAAACCAATCCAGAAGCTAAACAACTCTTAGATAAGTTGGCTAATACTACTATATCCGGTATTCCTTTAATAAAAAATAATCAAATAATCGGATTTGCTTCTACTAATACTAAATTTTTTGACGATACTATCCACTTAAATTAATTCAGTTCATTTTACTAAAACCCTCTCCTTGTCTTGGAGAAGGTCTACATATTCATATATTCTTGTTTAGAATTATGTAAATTTGTCAATAATCCTAAAATATGGGGGGAGGTAAAAATGAGAAGGTTTATTAAAAAACATGCAGATCTTTTAAAAAATATATTCTTTATATTTGTCTTTTATTTGATTGCTTTATTTTTTTATGCATTCAGTGATATATTAATATTCAATAAACCAACATTACTAATTTCAGATGAACTAAAAACACAATCTATTGCTACAAATAATTTAACTTCCTACAAAGAAAAAACTTTCAATAATATAAAAGTTACTATTCCAACATCCAACTATAATTCTATTGCTTATATTTTGTCCGACAATCTTAACGTATCATACTTAAGCAACTATCTAGCTAATCATGGATATCTATGTTTTACTTTTTCTCCATCCAACATTAATGAAATCGAACATATAATAAATAGAAGTATAACTTCTCTTTCTCATCCAACCATTGAGTTCGGAGATCAGTTACTCAATAAAGGAGATAAAAACTCTGTATCCTTAATTTCTATAGGAGCTGTCGGAGATTTCTTGTTTAAAACAACTCTTGATGAATTAAATCATCCTGAAATAGGGATTTCTTCCGCTTTATTAATAGCTCCTATGATAAACTTAGATATAAAAAACCAAAATGAAGTGCCTTATATCCCCATCGGTGTCGTCTTACCCGAATTTGATGGTATTGTCCGTAGCTTGGATGGTCAGTCTATCTATAATAATTATTTAATTCATTATGATATCCTAGAACCAATATCTACTCTATATCTTTTTGGCGCTAATCATAACTTTTTTTATGATGTTGCAAGTTATGATGATGCTCTAAATATAGATATGCTAACAAATAAATCCGATGATATAGAAGAAATTTTACGCTTAGATCAAAAAGCTCAACAAAATTTTATAAAAAAATATACTCTGGAATTTTTAAATTTTTATAATTTCTCCGATACTTTTGTGAATATTGGATTAAATCCAAGTCATATAGCACCGAATACAATTTTTAACCAGAAAGTATTAACCTCTTTATTAACTCCAGATTCATTTCCTATCCTATCCCCAACCCATCTGACCTCTAAAAATCATAATAATATAGGTGGAGCCATTAAAATGTCTAACGCATCTATATCTCAAATACGAGAAAGTTATATAAAACCTCACGATAGCGCTACTGCTTTTTTACATCCTGGCCTTTTTGTTGATTTAGGTTTAATAAATTTAAGTTGGAATGTAGATATAGGTAACTTTACTACTTTTATTCCCCAATCCTTTAAAGATTTCTCCGAGTTTACTGCTCTTTCTATTTGGATAGCTACAAATCCTTCTAGTTCCTTAAATGCTAAAACTAAACAACAATCTTTTATTATAACTGTCCAAGATCTTTTTGGTCGACAAGAACATATTTTAATTGATTCTAATAATGCTCTTCGTATTCCAAACGGTAAAGAAGTTTTGACTAAATATCAACAACAGTGGTCCACTTTTACCCCTCTTAGTAATATAAGAATACCTTTAGATTTATTTAATAAGATAGATATCTCAAAGGTCGTTTCTATATCTTTTAATTTTAATCAAACGCAAAGTGGATCTATTTATATCGGCGACATAAGACTAATAAAGTAAACTGCTCTACTTTCACCAAACTTAGGCAAGGAAGTCCCTACATTTATGCATAAGGTAGTTAACATCATGGGTATAAAAAAGGAGGCATATAAGCCTCCAATATTAAATTTAAAACTGATAAAAATAATTGAAATTAAAACTGTCAAAAGTTTCTTTAATCGTTGTCTTTTTTACGCATCCACATGGTTCACCTAAGTTAGGCCTTTGTTTTTTTACTTTACATTTACAGCATTGGCAACATCGTCCACAATTGCAAGAATTATTACCACCTGAATTACATGGTGGTACTGGTTTATAAGGCGGTACTGGGTTATACGGCGGTATCGGGTTATAAGGTGGCACTGGGTTATACGGCGGTGGCGCTGGATTATAATACGGCGGACAAACATTATAACCATAACCATAACATGATTGATTATAAGTTGAATTATTTTGGAGTGTCGCTCTTCCATAATTATTATTACATTGATTAGAATTATTATAATAAGATTTTCTAATAGCTACACAATAGTTACAGCCGCCTTCTTCAATTAAATACTTACCACAATAAGGGCAAAAATAGTAATCACTGTATTCAATAGATGCACTCATATACAGAGTACATCTACATGGATAGCAACCACATTTATAGCAAACTTTTTCAGAAACATTGATATTGCTTTTAACAAACTTTTCATTAACATAATAATTCATTTTTTCTTCTGTTTGATTTTGATAATTATTATAATACATAATTCTCACACCTTTCATAAAATCTTATAATATAAATATTTTAGTATATAATAAGTATATGAAAGGAAAATAATTTTGCTACATTAAGTTAAGTAATGTCACATTTTAAATGTATCTAATTGGCTTTGTAACATTTGAGACTGAGCAGCTAATTCTTGACTTACGGCCACGTTTTCTTGCGATATAGCAGTATTTCTAGTTATACCTTCTTCTAGTTGGTTAGCATTTTTAATAATTCTAGCTAATGATTCTTTTTGTCTATTAGCATTCTCGGATAAAGTTTTTGACATTTGGCTAGTTTGTTGACTAGCAATAACGACATTGTCCAAAGCTTCGGATGTCAAATTAACCATTTTTTCACCCTTTTTTAAATTAACAGCATTGTTGTTGATCATTTGATAAATTTCTTGAACAGTTTCAGAAGTTTTCGTAGAGAGTTCACGTATTTCAATAGCAACAATAGAAAATCCTTTACCAGCTTCGCCAGCTCTAGCCGCTTCTATAGCAGCATTTAAGGCTAGCAAGTTAGTTTGCGTTGCTATTCCATCTATTAAAGATATAACGTTTGTAATTTCAGTATTAGAATTACTTATTTCATGCATTGCTTTTACTAAGTTATCACCTATTATTTTACTGTCCTGAGCCTTTTTATTTGTATCTGTAATTATTTGATAGCTCTCATCAATATCGTCTATGATATCTATGATTTCTTCGCTAACTGCAACTGTATCTACTTTAAAACTCGCTATTAATTTAGCCTGTTCTATTGTTAAGTTAGCCAAATCTTGGGCGGATACTTCAATATTTTGGGCGGCAAAATTTACTTCGTTTGTAGAATAAAGAGTACCTTGCAATAAACTATGTAAATTTTCAGCTATAGCACTCATCGAAGTTTTAATTTCTCCAAAGTCTCCAATATAATTTTGTTGTGGCTTTACTGTAAAATCTCCTCTAGAAAATGTTGATAATATATCCGAAATTTCTGTTATATAAGATTTTAGCGTTGTGGCTAACACCTCAACAGCGCTAACTAGTTTAGTGATTTCCCTATTTGGTTTACTTATAGATGCGGTTTCTACTGATAATATTCCAGCTTTTAATTCATCAACCACCGCTACGACTTTATCTAACGGCGATATATATTTTCTTATTAAAATTTCTACAGCCACCCATGCTATAACTAAACTTAATAATACAAGAACTATTACACTAATAATCTCTGTTCTCAATGATACTTTTAACTGAGAAGTCGGATAGTTAGCTATTAATCGGAAATCCGTACCTGGGATATATTCATATAATGCTTCATATTCTTCGCCTTGCATATTAATGATAGTTACCAATTGACCAGGTACAGCATCCAAAATTGCACTATAATCAGAGCCAGGTCTGTCTAAATTAACCATCTTTCCATTCTTAGGTCTATTAGCTTCCCGTGGATGAACCAGAATATTATTCTCATCTCCACATATCAAAGCATAAGCGCCATTTTCTTGTTGAAGATCCACAAACATTTCATGTACTTTTTCAAGTATTAGATTTACAGCCAAAATACCTATAGACCGATTATTATAATCTTTTACAGCTGAAGTCATGGTTAAAACATATTCTCCACTATACTTGTCTATATGTGGCTTTGAAAGTTTTATTCCATCTTGCTTTATAATAGTTTGGAATTGTAAATCTATAGCCGGATCATAATTGGAAGCTATTTCAATTTTATCGGTCGTAACAACATTTCCATTTATGTCTGCATAATATATAGAGGATATACCCGGATGTAGATTTACCTGTAGATTCAAATAATATAATTGAGCTTCAGGAGATTGATTTATATCTCTTCCTAAGTAAAGCTCTATATCTTTTTGTACTACTGTTTTTTTATCAATCCATCCATTTATTTGACTTTGAGCTAAATTAAAATTATTTATGGCACCTGTTCTTGCAATTTCTATGTTATCACTTATTATTGTAGCTAATCTTGTCACTGTACTAATAGCCAGAAGTATCCAAATAATAAGATAAAAAGTTATTTTGATTTGTTGACCTAAAGTTTGTTTTTTCATTTTTTGTTTTTATAAGTAGATATTCATCCACATATATTTTAGTATTATAAGTAGATAAAATCTACTTTTCCTCCTCTTTTTTTGTAAATTAATTAATATAAACAGTAGTACCTAGTTTCATGTTAGAATAAAACCATTTACTATCATCTGGAGAAAACCTAATACATCCTTGTGACGCACGCTCACCTAAGACTCCCCATCCTTCTAACAAATATGTTCCGGTTTTATCAAAAATAATAGAGTGAAATAAATAGTCGCCAAAAAATTGAACTGCATTTTTAGCCATGTAACCTTTGTTAACACCAAAATAAGATACGTAAGCTGTTAATGAATACGTTCCACGAGGCGTAGGTGATTTATGTTTACCTGTGGAGCATATTAAATCCTTGAAAAGTATCCATTTTCCATCTTCTTTTTCAAATATATATGTTCTTTGTCTATGTAAGTCTGTCCAGATAAGTCGATTATTTTTACTTGTTAATCCTAGACTATTTATATAAGTTTCAATTTGATCATTTGTAGCTCGTTTTTTATTAACTGGAGAATCTGCATATAGTTTTACACTATTCCATGGAACATTTACCAATCCGGTTTTAGTCTCCAAATAATTATTAGTATCTATATAATAACTATATCCATCTTCTGCCATATGAATTATTACCTCTTGACCGGCTTTAAGACCTTTCGTCGAATAATTCATCGTGCCCTTTATTATATATGAAGGAAACAAGCTCGTTAAGTTTTCTTCTTCAACTTTGATTTTAGCTTTTTCAGTTTCCATTTGAGTTAAAGCATCACTCCTTAGTTGTTCGGCCTGAGCTATAACGACTTTTTCGGCCTGCAACCTTTGTTGTTCGGTAGCATTTAAATCGGTTAATTCTTTTTGATTTTCATCAACTAATTCTTGAGCTTTTATACAAGCGTTAGTCAAAGCATTTAACACAGCTTTTTCTGGTGGAGTTATAAGTTCGTAACCACCTTTAATTTCAGCGATACCATTTAACCGAATTTGTTCATCATCGACCATAGTTTTGATTTTGTCTCTAGCAATTTCTGCTTCGTTTAATTCAGCTTGAATCCTAGCTTTTTCTAAGAGCATAATTTCGTGAGCTGTGTCAGATTCTTGTGCTATCCTATCCAGTTCGAACTGATGAGCTTCCTTTATAAGGCTAATTCTTTCATCAAAAGTTTGGGCCTCTACCATTTTTGCCTCTTCTAATAGCTTTTGTTGGGCCGCTTGTTTAGCCTCTTCTTCTTTTTTAGCTTCGGCCAAAAGAATGGCTTCCTGAGCTTTTTTGTTTTCCTCCTCTTTTTTTATTTCGGCTTGAATCAGAGCTTCTTGAGCCTTTTTCATTTCTTCAGAAGCCTTAGCTTTTTCGTTAGCTAATTGCAAAGCTTTTTCCTCTTCTAGTCTTTTAGCCTCGGCTAATTTTTCTTCTTCTAACCGTTTAATCTCGGCTAATTTTTCTTCTTCTAACCGTTTGATCTCGGCTAATCTTTCTTCTTCTAACCGTTTGGCTTCGGCTAATTTTTCTTCTTCTAACCGTTTGGCTTCGGCTAATTTTTCTTCTTCTAACCGTTTGGCCTCGGCTTCTTTTGCTATCCGATCTGCTTCTTGCTTAGCTAAAGCTTCTTGTAACATAAGTTTGGCCAATTCTTCTGCTTCTTTGGCAATTTGTGCTTCGGTCTTTTCTTGTACATCCTTAATTTTATCTTCTGATAAATATAAATTATTGTTTTCTAGTTGGGCTTTTTTAAGTTCTTCTTCCAAACGTTTGGATTCTTCCTCCATTAAACGTTTGGCTTCTTGTTCTATTAAAGCCTTTTCTTCTTCTAATCGTTTAGTCTCTTCTAATCGTTTAGCCTCTTCTAATCGTTTAGCTTCTTCTAATCGTTTAGTTTCTTCTTCTAATCGTTCAATTTCTTCTAATTTTTCATTATATTTAACTAATATTTCATCAGCAATATATTGTTTATTTAATTCCTCCATTTGAATTAATTGATCGGTATTATCTATAACAGGATTAGAAGGCTCATAAATTATGTGTCCATTTTGCGCTATTTCCATTATTTCAATATCGTTTGTATCTATAGCATAAGTATGTCCCGGAAATAAATTTTCAATTTTCCATTTTGAATTATATGAATCTTCATATTGCACGCTCATTATATCTGATGTTAAATTATAGATTCCGTTATCTGTTCTATGTATCAAAGTATCTAATTCAGATTTTTCTAACAGTTTATAATAATTTTGATTACTAGTAATATTAAAAATATCTGACAAGGCATCTATTGGAATAAAAATTCCATTAGAACCATTTAAAACATATGATTGAACCTTACCAAAATGCATTTTTTGTTCTGATAAAGTAAAATTTAAATTCTGTGGAGAGTTTGCAGTTAGAATTGCTTGTGTTAAATTCATATTGTTTACGTTAGAATTTACAAATACATAATCAACATTCTCATAAGTATACATGGAAACATTATGCTCATTTAGCTGTAAATATTTGTCCCTTATTAGAACATCCTGTAACATTCCAATTTCCTTAAGCCATTCTTGCTTTTCTGTTTCACTAATATTTATGTTAGAAAACAAAGTATCGTCAGCAAAAACAGAATAGTCCATTACTAAGAATAAGCTCATGGCTCCTATTAGTATTTTTTTTTTCATACCACAACCCCTTTTTTTGTTGAAATAATATCAGTCTCACATATTATAACAAAATTTCATTTTGTTAGCAATCATTTTATTAAAAATAAATCTAGTTATGTTTGTATTTTTTATAAGCCTGTCTATTTATGTAAAATAAATCTAGCCCAGGTATTTTTTATAGCTACGGACTAGATTTTGTATTTTATGCATATCTTATTTTTTCTTAGACTCTTTATTATCAGGTTTGGTTACTTTTGGGTCTTGCTTTATTTGATCCAATAATTTTTTTTTAGATTCTTTATTATCAGGTTCAATTATTTTTTGATCTTGCTTTATTTGATCTAATAATTTTTTCTTAGATATAAAAGGAGAAAATTTTAAAGCCATATTTAAAGAAAACGGTAGGCCCGATATAACCTCTAATTTACCTGACATCATAGCTTCATAACCTTCTTGAGCCACTTTACTGGCGGGAACAGTTTTTTCAAATAACTTTGTTTTTTCCATACCAGAATTTTTTGCAAAGTTTGTTTCGGTGGCCCCAGGCATTAAAACAGTAACTGTTACACCGGTCCCTTCTAATTCAGAAGCGATGGCATTTGAAAATGAAGTAACATAGGCTTTTGTAGCATAATAGACAGCCTGCAATGGTCCGGGTACTAACGCAGCTATTGAGGACGTATTCAATATTTTACCTGAACCTCTTGTTATAAATTCTGGTAAAAATTTTCTAGTTAATTCAGTCAAAGCAATCATATTTACATACATCATAGCTAAATCTGTATCCCAGTCTCTTTCATAAAAATAACCTTGCCCACCAAAGCCTGCATTATTAATAAGATAATTGACTTCTATTCCATCTGCTTTCACTTCTTTAAAAAGTTCAGTGGCTGCACCCGGTTTAGATAAATCTTTAGCAATACAATGAACCTTTGCTTGACATTTCGAATCTATTAATTCTGCTACTTTTTTTAATTTATCCATATGCCTTGCGACTAAAACTAAATCTCCGCCTTTATAGGCATGTATTTTAGCTAATTCTAAGCCGATTCCACTGGATGCACCAGTTATTAATGCTACTTTTTTCATTTTAAGTCTCCTCAATTTTATAGTTTAAAAGCACCCCCATATTACGCATCCCCGCTTAAAAGAGTAAAGTTTTTTTATATTGTAACAAATTTATTTTATATTGGCTAGCAATATTCTTTCTAAAAATTGTCCCGTAAAAGATTCTTTAATTGAAGCAATTTTTTCTGGTGTTCCAGTAGCAATAACTTCTCCACCACGTGTTCCGCCAAATGGACCTAGGTCTATAATATAATCTGAGGTTTTAATAATGTCCATATTATGTTCTATTACAACAACAGTGTTTCCGGCATCAACCAATCTGTTTAATATGTGAATTAACTTTTCTACATCTGCAAAGTGTAAACCGGTTGTTGGTTCATCTAAAATATAAATGGTTTTACCTGTGCTACGTTTACTTAATTCTGTAGCCAATTTTATACGTTGAGCTTCTCCACCAGACAAGGTTGTAGACGGCTGACCAAGTCGTATATATGCTAAACCAACATCCATTAAAGTTTCTAACTTCTTATTTATAGATGGAATGTTTTTGAAAAATTTATGCCCTTCTTCTACCGTCATATTCAATATGTCAGAAATATTTTTATTCTTATATAAAACATCCAGTGTTTCTCGATTATACCTTTTTCCATGACAAACTTCACAAGGAACATATACATCCGGTAAAAAATGCATTTCTATTTTTAGAACACCGTCACCTTTACAGGCTTCGCACCGTCCACCCTTAACATTAAAACTAAATCTACCTTTTTTATAACCTTTCAATTTTGCATCCTGCGTTTGCGCAAATATATCTCTTATTAAATCAAATACTCCAACATACGTTGCTGGATTCGATCTCGGTGTCCTACCTATCGGCGACTGATCAATGCTTATTACCTTATCTAAATACTCTAGACCGGTTATATCTTTATGTTTTCCTGGTTTTACTTTAGCTCGATTCAAATCTCTTGCTAATTTTTTTAGTAAAATTTCATTTACTAGTGTACTCTTTCCAGAGCCAGAAACACCTGTTACCGCAGTTAATACGCCTAGCGGTATTTCTACATCTATATCTTTTAAATTATTTTCTGCAGCCCCTTTTATTAATAGTTTATTCCCGTTTCCTTCTCGCCTTTTGCGAGGTATTAGAATCTTTTTTCGCCCACTTAAATAATCTGCTGTAAGAGAATTTTTGTTTTTTATAATTTTGCTAAGTGGTCCTGTTGCAACAATTTCCCCACCATTCTCTCCCGCACCTGGTCCAATATCTACAATCCAGTCTGAGGCTATTATAGTCTCTTCATCATGTTCGACTACAATTAAAGTATTACCAAGATCTCTTAATTTGATAAGCGTTTTTATAAGTTTTTCATTATCTTTTTGATGTAATCCAATACTCGGTTCGTCTAAAATATACAAAACTCCCACTAATCCAGACCCTATTTGTGTTGCTAATCTTATTCTTTGGGCTTCTCCGCCGGATAAAGTTCCGCTAGATCTAGATAGAGATAAATAATCCAATCCAACATCTATCAAAAATCCGAGTCTTGCTTTTAATTCTTTGAGTATTTGTTCGGCTATTTTAAGTTGCTTATCTGTCAAAATTATATTTGCAAAAAAATCTTTTAAGTCAACAATAGATAATTTAGAAATTTGATCTATATTCTGATCCGCTATAGTAACAGCTAATGCCGTAGGCTTTAGTCTGGCTCCGTTACAAGCTACGCATGGGGTACGCAACATATAGGTTTCATATTCTGCTCTCATGGCTTCGGATGTAGTTTCAGCATATTTTCTGTTAATATTTTCTATTATACCTTTAAATTCATAGTTATAAGTTCTTAAGCCAAATTCACCGTCAAAAACAAATTGAACTTTTTCGCCATTAGTTCCATATAAAATCATATTTTGAATATGTTCAGGCAAATCCACAAAAGGAGTATCCATGTCAAAATTATATTTTTCCATAAGCTTATCAAATAAAGCATATGCATAGCTTCCTTTATTTGCTATAGAACCCCAACCAATTACAGCGATAGCACCTTCCTTTAAAGATAAATTCGGGTTTGGTATTACTAAATCTTTATCAACTTCTAATTTTTGGCCCAATCCACTACATTCAGAACATGCTCCATATGGATTATTAAATGAAAACAATCTTGGCTCTATTTCTTCGATATTAATTCCACAATCCGGACATGCAAAATTTTCACTAAACTGAATAATTTCTTCTCCTGTATCTACTGCTAGCAATCCATCGGTCAATTTCATTATTGTTTCTATTGAATCAGCCAATCTTTTCCGAATAGAATCGTTGTTATCCTTAATAATAAGTCGATCCACAATAATGTCTATTGTATGCTTTTTATTCTTATTTAAAATTATATTATCTTCTGTTAGATCAAACAATTGACCATCAATCTTAGCTCTTATATATCCTTGTTCAGCAGCCGAAGCCAATACTTTTTGATGTTCACCTTTTCTTCCTCTAACTATAGGAGCCATAAGCATTATTTTAGTATTAAGAGGAAGTTCTAAAATCTGATCCACCATTTGATCTATAGTTTGATTTTTAATCTCCTTTCCACATTTCGGACAGTGAACGATGCCAACTCTAGCAAATAGTAATCTTAAATAATCATAAATTTCTGTAACAGTACCAACTGTGGATCTCGGATTTTTACTAGTCGTTTTTTGATCTATAGACACTGCTGGGGATAAACCTGTTATTTGTTCTACATCCGGCTTGTCCATTTGACCTAAGAACTGCCTAGCGTAAGATGATAGAGATTCTACATATCGGCGTTGACCTTCTGCATAAATTGTATCAAACGCCAATGAAGATTTACCCGATCCACTAAGGCCCGTAAATACAATTAATTGATCTCTGGTTAATTCTAAATTTACATTTTTTAAATTATGTTCCTTTGCACCTTTTATTATCAGTTTATTTTTCATCATTACTTCCTCATACATTTTTATCAAATTTACGAATATAACTACATAAAGTATAGCCCAAAAAACTTTATTTTAAACATAAAGTCATCAGTTTTATATTTTAAATAATAGATGATATAAAAAAAGAGACCGATTGATTTACCAGTCTCCTATATATTTTTATTATTGATAAACTCTGTTTCCGTTATTTAAATCACGTCCATAGTCGCAGGTATAAACCCACTCAACTACATCTCCATTTTTTAATTCGTATTCTGATGGACTATAATTTGGATACTCTCCATTAACTTTATAAATCCAACCACTTTGTTTACCAGCAAATGATTGATCTAATTCTGCTATACTTTCTACATGCGCTACACGAGTAAATAAGGATTTTGAATAATCTAATTCTATCTCATTTTTCTCACAAATACGAACTAAAAGATCGAAAACCGTTTCGCCTTTTTCTATATCAATGTTACTAGACGAATATATATCTGCTTTTTTAGGAAGTCCAAATCTTTTCCAAAAGCCTATTTTTTTAATGTTTTCGTCTTCTAACAAGACATTACAATCTATATTAAAAGTTACGTTTCTTTGTTGTTCATCATAAATAAAATTCATTTCTGGAAAGATTCCTTTAGCTAGAACCGTCTGTACCGGATTATTTTCTAAACTTACACTTGTAGTTTGAGCATTACTAGCTCCCCAGATGATAACAAACACGAAACCTGTTGTTAATACACTCAGTAAATACTTTTTTTGTGTTTTCATGATTTAACGGGTTAAAATCAACCCTCCCACCTTTCTAAAGTATAGTAATATCCTCCTTCTATTAATTCTTACCAGATAAGCCGTAAAGCCCCTAGCTTTAGCTATGGGGATATAAGGCTATTTTAAATACAACTGAATATAAACGGTTGCTAGAAGTAGTCATTTCTAGCGTAAAATATTCAATGCACCGAAAATGTTTCTAAAATGAAACACGACAAGAAAAAGTCGTTAAAACTATTTATTAAAGACTCAGTATCTCGGATACATGGCAAAAGTGTATCTGCACACAAGACTGTATGTCCTGTTGTATGAAGGGTAATGGCATACCCATAACTAAAGGTGGACGCTCAGAAATGAATTTGTATGTCCTTTAATCACTTTAGAATTCCCCGCCTTTAGGCGTGGGGAGTGTCAATACTATTATATTAATAAAAGTGCAAATAGATGTTTAATCAACATTTATGTATTTTCCGGGAAAAAACAGTAAAAATTTTACATAATAGATATTAAATCGTAACGTTTATACTTACTGCATTCTTTATTGAACAAATTGTATCATTTTTCAGAATAAATGTCAACTATTTTTTAAAAACAAGTTGTACTTATACAATAAATAATTATTATAAAAAATATAATTGCACAAATAAGCCTGAGAATATTCCAATATAGACCATGGACAAATTTATATATAATATGTTTAAAAGATACGTCATATTGGACACTATATTAATATATAAAAAATAAATAGGAGGTAGCAAACATGAAAATAGTTGTTTTAGATGGACACACATTAAATCCGGGCGAACTAAGTTGGAAACCACTTAGTGAACTCGGAAACGTAGATATATATGACAGAACAGAATTTAACAATCAGGCCATACTAGATCGGATAGTAGATGCCGACGTAGTCTATACAAATAAGACACCAATAGATAAAGAAGTAATCGAAAACTCTCCAAACTTAAAATTTATAGGACTTTTAGCAACTGGATATAATATAGTAGACATAGAGGCGGCAAGAAAAAATAGAATAGTTGTTTGCAACGTACCCTCTTATGGATCGCAAGCAGTCGGACAATTTGCCATCGGATTATTATTAGAAATTTGTCATCACATTGGCCATCATTCGGAAGAAGTAAAAAAGGGCCGATGGGGAGTTGTAGAAGATTTTTGTTTTTGGGACTATCCTTTAATTGAGTTAGCTGGTAAAACTCTTGGAATAATTGGATTTGGACGAATTGGAATGAGTACAGGAAAAATAGCAAAGGCCATGGATATGAATGTTATAGCATATGATAACGAGCCAAATGAAAAAGGCAAAGAGATAGCTGAGTATGTATCCTTAGACGAATTACTTCGTCGATCTGATGTAATTTCTTTACACTGTCCTCTATTAAAAGAAACAGAAGGAATTATCTGCAAAAAAAATATTAAGAAGATGAAAGACGGAGTTATTATTATAAACAATTCACGTGGATCACTTATAGTAGAGCAAGACTTAGCTGATGCATTAAATTCGGGCAAGGTTTATGCTGCTGGTTTAGACGTAGTATGTGAAGAGCCAATAACAGCTTCTAATCCATTACTCTCGGCCAAAAATTGTATCATAACACCGCATATTAGTTGGGCACCCATTGAAAGTAGACAGAGACTTTTAGATGTTGCTGTTGAAAATTTAAGATCTTTTCAAAATGGCCACATAATTAATTGTGTAAATGGGCTTCAATTTGTTTTGCAACCCATATAATTAACTATTTTCAAATATAAATCAAAAACTCTGCTACGTAAACTTAAAATGTTTTTTGTAGCGGAGTCTCTTAATTATTTTAATTTTTGAATCAATAATAGTTAAGTCAGTTACCTCACGCATAAATGCGAGGGCTTGGTAAGCATTACATAATCTAAACTCACATTCACTTTATTTAGTCAACATCCATTTGGATAACAACCGGATAGTTTGTTTTAATTTTTGGACCAATAATAGTTAGGTGAGCATCACATGATCTAAATTCACATTCTCCATGTCCAAGAATGCTAACCTTTTTAATTATAGCGTTAAATCTATTATTATGCTGTACATTACCAAATGTTTTTACCTGGACAACACCATCACCTGGCCAGTTCATTGCAAATATATATATTTTAGCTTTGTTACAGGTAAAACGGAAATCCTGACTAGTGTAACCTTTATAAGTCATATCACTAAAATGTCCTTCTTCCGTTACTGTTGGACCTTCACCATATTTTCTATACGGATATGATCCATATATTGCTTCTCCGTTTACTTTTAGCCATTTTCCAACATCTTTTAATACTTTAACGTCTCCAGCCGGTAATGTTCCGTCAGCTTTTGGTCCTACATTTAAAAGTAGTGAACCATTTTTGCTAACTACGTCCACTAAAGTTGCTATCACTTCGCTAGCATCTTTATATATGTTGCCCGGTGTATAACTCCAAGAATTTTTGGCTACTGACGTGTCGTTTTGCCAAAAATACGGCGATATCCCACTTAATTGACCTCTCTCTATATCTTTTACAGCCGATGTGTGAGCGAAAGCATCGTTTTTATAGTTGATAATTACTTCTTCATTCCACTCTTTTCCTCTATTGTAATAATAAGCTGCGAATTTCTTTATATAAGGTCTCATTGGTTTAATTTGTATCCACCAATCGAAATACATAATCTTTGGTCTATATTTATCTACTATTTCACATGTTCTAGCTAACCAATCTTGCATGAATAGCTCATCAATATTTACTAGATCTATTGCACCTATAGATGGCGTTTTTTCTCCACTTTCTGTCTCAAACAATCTAGGATATGATGGCCAATACATATCTCCGTACGGTATTTCTGTAACCGGATCTTCTTCACGTTCTCGCATACCACCCATAAACCAATAATGTTCTACTCTATGAGAAGAGGCGCAGAAAGTCATACCCCTTTCTTCAATCGCTTCTTTCAACAAGTTCATTACATCTTTTTTCGGACCCATTTTACTAGCGCACCAATCACTTAATTCGCTGTCATACATTTGAAATCCGTCACAGTGTTCAGCAACCGGCATTACAAACTTTGCTCCTGCTTCCTTAAAAAATTCCGCCCACTCATTAGCGTCAAACTTTTCTGCTTTAAACATAGGTACAAAATCTCTATAATCTAGGTCAGCAAAATTTTCTTGATGAAAACTATAAATATCCTTACCTCTTTGCATAGATCCTTTTCTATACATGAAATTTGGATACCACTCACTACCAAATGCCGGAACAGTGTAGACTCCCCAATGCATAAAAATTCCAAATTTAGCATCCTTATACCACTTAGGTACCGGATAATTGATTAAACTTTCCCAGTTATCTTTATAAGGACCTTTTTCAATAACTTCATCAATTATTTTCAAATATTTTTTTAAATTGTCTTTTGGATACTCTTTTGCTTCTATTATCATTAGAAAACTCCTTACTTTATAATGTAATTACATTACAACTATACCATAAAACGTTTTAAAATTCTACCATTTTCCTGCTTTTTTTGATTATTCCTAATTATAAACCAATTATGTACATAATAAATTTACAATTTATTTACATAACATAAAATTCCATTATATGGTTTACTTTCTAACTATAACATGTTACAATAGCCTGATTACATTATTTTACAATTAAAAAGGAGGATTTTTATTATGAACGGCATCACAATAATAGTTATAGCCATACTAGCTTTAGGTTTAGCCTATTTACTTTATGGCCGATGGTTAGCAAAAGAGTGGGGGATAGACAAAGACAAAAAAACACCAGCATATTTATATGAAGATGGTGTAGACTACGTCCCAGCGGATCCAAATATAGTTTTTGGACATCAATTTTCATCTATAGCTGGAGCAGGGCCAATAAATGGACCAATACAAGCAGCAATGTTCGGCTGGTTACCGGTTTTACTTTGGATAATTATAGGCGGAATATTTTTTGGCGCTGTCCAAGACTTTGTTTCTATGTATGCATCAGTAAGAAATAAAGGAAAATCGATTGGATATATTATAGAAAAGTACATAGGAAAACTTGGCAAAAAAATGTTTTTAATATTTTGCTGGTTATTTTGCATCCTCGTAATCGCTGCTTTTGCCGACATCGTGGCAGCAACGTTTAACGGATTTGGCAATGCTAATAAGGACGAGCCAATAAGGGCCAATGCTTCAGTAGCAACGACCTCCATAATATTTATAATAGAAGCAATTATTTTAGGGGTCATTTTAAAAAAATATCGTCTAAAAAAATGGATTAATACTAGCATTGCTATCGCTCTATTAATTTTAGGGATTTCTTTAGGATTGTTATTTCCTTTTTTCCTACCTGGTTCCAGTTGGCATTTATTCATCTTTATTTATATAGCGGTAGCCACTATTACGCCGGTTTGGATATTACTGCAACCGAGAGACTACTTAAATTCATATCTTTTAGTAGCCATGATTCTTGCTGCTGTGGTGGGGATATTTGTTTTTAATCCGACTATTAATTTAGAAGCGTTCACGTCTTTTAATATTAATGGATTAAACATGTTCCCATTTTTGTTCGTAACGATTGCTTGTGGCGCAGTTTCAGGATTTCATGCGTTGGTTTCATCCGGAACCTCATCCAAACAAGTAAAGAACGAAGCGCATATTTTGCCGATTTCTTATGGTTCCATGTTAATGGAGTCTTTATTAGCCGTGATTGCGCTTATAGCTGTGGCCTCTTTTTTACCAGGTGAAGCGACAGCCCAAGGTTATATAACACCTGCACAAATTTTTGCTGGAGCTATTGCAAACTTCTTAACCCAAATCGGTATTCCTCATGATATCATTTTTACTTTAATAAACTTAGCCGTTTCTGCTTTTGCTCTTACTAGTTTGGACTCCGTATCCAGAATTGCTAGATTATCTTTTCAAGAATTATTTTCCACTGAAAAACCTAACTGGTTTGTAAAACTGCTAACCAATAATTATGTTTCTACATTTATTACTCTGGCTATGGCGTACACATTAGCCAAAGTTGGCTATTCTGCTATATGGCCTTTGTTTGGATCATCTAATCAATTGCTATCCGTAATAGCCTTGTTAGCGTGCGCAGTATATTTAAAAAATATCAAGAAAAAGAATGTTATGTTGTTAGCTCCGATATTTATTATGATGTTAGTTACCTTTACGGCGTTAGTCCAAAATATTTTCAATTTAATTAATTTATTCATTTCTGGTACAGGAATCAATTTAGGCAATATACTACAGTTAATTTTTGCTATTCTTATTTTAGGATTAGGTGCTAGCGTGACTTATGTTGGTCTAAAAAAGCTTTACACTAAAGAAGAAAATTTACACAATCATAATATTAATGTTTAAATTTCATTATTCATTTCTAGTACGAGAGTCAATTTAGATAATATACTAAAATTAATTTTTGCTATCCTTATTTTAGGCTTAAGAACTATAGTATAACAAGTGTTGGCTTAAAGAAACTTTATTCTAAAGAAAAATATCCGGATGACGATTCTGATCAGGATATAGTAATATTTGTATAACGAAAACAAATGCTGCGGTATCCATAAAGATGGCTGCAGCATTATAACAAAGATCAATGAAAACTTTTTTTTGTGTACAGTCTAGCCAATCAGCTTTATGTAGCACGCTTTTTTTTATTATTTTTAGTTATTTTAATCAAATATTTTCACATAACATTTTAATATTAAAAGCGCAATATTCTAATTCTAACTATACTCTTATTTCTAGCTATTCTTCTATTTCCCGTTCTACTCCTATTTCTGGATATACTCCAATTTCTAGCTATTCTTCTATTTCCCGTTCTACTCCTATTTCTAGCTATTCTTCTATGTTCAGCTATACTTCTTATTTCTGGATCTACTCCAATTTCTAGCTATTCTTCTATGTTCAGCTATACTTCTATTTCTGGATCTGCTCCAATTTTTAGCTATTCTTCTATGTTCAGCTATTCTTCTATTTCTGGATTTGCTCCAATTTCTAGCTATTCTTCTATGTTCAGCTATACTTCTTATTTCTGGATTTGCTCCAATCTCTAGCTATTCTTCTATGTTCAGCTATTCTTCTATTTCCAGTTCTACATCTATTTCTTCCGGTTCTAATTCTATTTCTTTAGGCAATATAAATTTACAAGATTTTCTGGTAAGCAATTTTACAGGGACAATATGACTTCTAGTATTATTAGCTTGGATTAAATCCAAAAGTACTTTTACAGCTTTCATAGCTATTTCATCTGCATTTGGATCTATAGTAGTCAATGTTGGATTATAATATCTACCTTTCTCAATGTTATCAAAACCTATGATGCTAACATCTTGTGGTACTTTATAACCTAAATCTTTTAGCCCATCAATACATCCACAAGCCATTTGATCATTTGCTGCTACAATAGCTGTTGGCAACGGTTTTTTGCTATTTACATAAGCTTGTATAGCTTTGTAAGCATCATTTTCTGAATAAAATCCTTGTAATTCACAATTCTTATTATATGCTATATCATTTTCTTCTAATGCTTTTCTATAGCCTTTATATCTTTGTATTTCATCATAGTTACTCAAAACCCCATGGATATATCCAATATTTTTGTGGCCTAAATTTAACAAATAATTTACTACTAAATACATTCCTTGTTCATTGTCTATTACTACACTTTTAATTTTTTTATGTTCTATTTCTCTATCCAAAAATACAATAGGCATCTCTAAATTTTCGAAAGTTTGTATATGCTCAGGCGTAACAGTTTCATTTAAAATAATAGCACCGTCTACTCTTTTACCTAATATAGCTTGGACAGATTTCTCTATGTTAGTATCGTCATTTAAAAATATGGTTAATCCGTATCCAGCCTTTCTACATTCTTTATGCATCTTACTTATTAATTTACCAAAAAATGGACCACCTACTGTTGTTAAAAATAATCCAATAAAACCTGTTTTACTCATTTTTAGATATTTTCCATTTAAATTTGGAGTATAATTTAACTTCTTCACTGCTTCTAATACTTTAATTCTAGTCAATGGACTTACAACATCTACATTGTTCAAAACATTGGATACCGTTGATATTGCTACGTTAGCTTCTTTTGCTACATCTTTAATTGTTACCATGATAGTACATTCTCCTTTTTTCGTTTTCGTTACTTTTTTTAATCACTTTTACATCCTTGCCTATTTTTTCAAATTTTATTCACTTTATTTCGAATATTCAAATTTAATTTTTCCACTTTTTTTATATATTTATTCTAATTTGGTTATACTGATAATTATAAATTTATTTTGAAAGGATCATTATGGATAACAAAACACAATCAAACTTTATACAAGCAATTATAGAAGAGGATTTAGCAACTCATAAACATGAGCAAATAATTACAAGGTTTCCACCAGAACCAAATGGATATCTTCATATTGGCCATGCAAAGAGCATATGCTTAAACTTCGGATTAGCAAAAGAATTTCATGGCAAAACAAATCTAAGATTCGATGATACAAATCCAGTCAAAGAAGAAGACGAATTTGTCAAGTCTATTCAAGAAGACGTAAAATGGCTTGGATTTACGTGGGACCAGTTACTATTTGCTTCAGATTATTTTGACACTATGTATGAAAAAGCGAAATTATTAATCCGAAAAGGGTTAGCCTACGTTTGTGAATTGACCCCAGATGAAATGAGAGAATATCGAGGTACACTAAACGAACCTGGCCGAAATAGTCCGTATCGAGATAGAAGTGTAGAAGAAAACCTAGAGCTTTTTGAAAAAATGAAATCAGGAGCATTCCCTGACGGATCACGAGTTTTACGTGCCAAAATAGATATGAGTAGCCCAAACATAAATTTCCGAGATCCTATTTTATATCGTATTTCTCACAATACACATCATAATACTGGCGATAAATGGTGCATATATCCGATGTATGACTTTGCGCATTCTTTAGAAGACGCAATAGAAGGGATTACTCATTCTATTTGTACACTAGAGTTTGAAGACCATCGTCCTTTGTATGATTGGGTAGTAAAAGAATGTGAAATGGAACATACTCCACGCCAAATTGAGTTTGCTAGATTAAACATGACAAATACAGTTATGAGCAAAAGAAAGCTAAAACTTTTAGTGGACGAAAAAGTTGTTGACGGATGGGATGATCCTAGAATGCCAACCTTATCAGGCTTAAGAAGACGTGGATACACACCAGAATCAATAAGAAATTTATGCTTCGAAATTGGTGTTGCCAAAGCCAGCTCGGTTGTCGATTCACAAATGTTGGATTATTTTTTGCGTGAAGATTTACTACCAAAGGCCCCACTAGGAATGGCTATAATAAAACCTTTAAAAGTCGTTATAACCAATTACCCAGAGAATGAAGTCGAATACGTTGAAATCGAAAATAATCCGAAAAATGAAGATATGGGAACGAGAAAATTGCCGTTTTCCAAAGAGCTGTATATAGAACAAGAGGATTTCATGGAAGTACCTTCGAAAAAATATTTCAGACTTTTCCCTGGAAATGAAGTAAGATTAAAAGGTGCTTATTTTATCAAATGTAATGACGTAATAAAAGATTCGGATGGAAACGCCATAGAAATCCATGTAACGTACGATCCCGAAACAAAAAGCGGAAGCGGATTTACCGGCCGTAAAGTGAAGTCTACCATACATTGGCTTAACGCTAAAGAAGCACTACCATGTGAGTTTAGATTTTTTGAGCCATTAATAGAAGATGACAAAGAGGAAAATCAAGGTAAACATTTCTTAGAGCAAATTAATCCTAATTCTCTTTGTATCAAATCCGGATATATAGAAAGAGAAGCTGTAAAAAATGCTAAGCCTTTAGATAAATTTCAGTTTGTTAGACATGGATTTTTTAATGTCGACACTAAATACACAACGCCAGAAAAATTAGTGTTTAATCAAATTGTTCCACTAAAAAGCTCGTTTAAAGTAAATAATTATAGTTAATATAGCATAACTAAAGTTATATGTATATAAATAACTCTTGAGTTATTTATATATTTAGCTTGTATACACACTAACTTATGCTTCAATCTACAAAAAATCAAAATTTTGGCATCAAATATAATTTTAATTAATATTATAATTAAGAAGTGACAATGAGGTCAGCATTCATTTTTCATAAGTGCTGACTTTTTTATTTTAAATTACAAAAGTAATCTATAGCTTTATGTAAATAACTTTTAGTTATTTTATTGATTTTAGAGGAGGATATAAATATGAATAAAATATTTAGTGCAATTGCAATTTTATCTTTAACATTAATGACCGGATGCTCTGGTTCCGATGAAGCTGACACAGTCAAAGTCGGATTACTTCATTCTCTAACCGGTTCAATGGCTATAAGTGAAAAGTCCGTACGAGATGCCGAAGTATTGGCCATAGAAGAAATCAATGCAACAGGAGGAATTCTTGGACAACAAATAGAATACATAGAAGAGGACGGAGCGTCTGATCCCTCAACCTTTGCCACAAAAGCAGAAAAATTAATCGATTCGGAAAACGTAGCTACGGTTTTTGGATGCTGGACCTCCTCTTCTCGCAAAGCCGTAAAATCCATCTTCGAAGACTACGGTGCTCTATTATGGTATCCGGTTCAGTACGAAGGCATGGAGGCTAGCGAAAACATTATTTATACCGGTGCAGCACCGAATCAACAAATTATTCCGGCCATAGAATATTTGTTAGATCAGGGTTACGAAGATTTCTTTTTACTCGGCTCGGATTATGTTTTTCCTCGTACAGCCAACATGATTATAGAAGCTCAACTATCAGATGCTGGACTCGACATTGTCGGCGCTGAATATGCTGACATGGACCAAACGGATTTTTCCGCTATTATATCCAAAATAGAATTGGCAGATCCAGATGTAATTATCAACACGTTGAATGGCACTGGAAACGTATCCTTTTTTAAACAAATGTCCGAACGAAATTATACTGCGGACGATTATATGACCATGTCCTTTTCGATAGCAGAAGAAGAGGTTGCAACTATTGGCCCACAAATACTAACTGATCACTTAGTATCTTGGAATTATTATCAAACCACAGACTCTATTGAAAACGAAAACTTTGTCAATTCTTACAAATCCATGTTCGGCGAAGACAGAGTAACTAGCGACCCAGCCGAAGCAGCTTATTGCGCCGTATATTTATGGAAAGCCGCTGTAGAAAAAGCGGGCAGTTTCGAAGTAGAGGATGTCCTAAATGCTATAGCTTCCAGCGACATATCTTTCAATGCACCTGAAGGCCTAGTAACTATTAACAAAGATAATCAGCATTTAGCTAAACCGGTTAGGATTGGCCAAATAAGAGAAGACGGCTTAATTTATGAAGTGTTTTCCACTTCTGCACCAGTAGATCCGGATCCTTATTTAAACAATTATGATTGGGCTAAGGATATCCAATCTTTTCAATAATTTTCTTTAAGGCACAAATTTGCAAAATCTTAACTTGTATAATTTTCCTTAAGGCATAAGCTTGCAAAATCTTAACTTAAATAATTTTCCTTAAGGTATCAGCTTACAAAATCTTAACTTAAATAATTTTCTTTGTAACATAAACTTGTCAAATCCTAATTTTTCAGGAGGTTGTTATGGATCAATTTATTAATACTCTGTTTAATGGACTCAGTCTCACTTCTATAATATTATTTACGTCTCTCGGTTTATCCATTACGTTTGGTCTTATGCGAGTTATAAACATGGCTCATGGTGAATTTATCATGATTGGTGCTTACACAACTTATGTGGTCCAAACAATTTTTACTCATATCGTGCCGGAGCAATTTCAGAGTTGGTATTATATTGTAGCAATTCCTATTGCTTTCATTATTTCGTTTGCTATCGGCAGCATTTTAGAAATAACGGTAATATCCAGGCTTTACGGCCGAGAAATAGACTCTTTATTAGCCACATTTGGAATCAGTTTAATCCTTCAACAATTGGCCAGAACGATATTTGGTACACAAGGTGTTAATGTTACGGCTCCCGATTTTTTATTCGGTGGCTTTAAGATTGGAACCATAACATTTTCTTACAATAGACTTTTTATAATTTTCAGCGTAATTATGTGTTTAGGATTAATTTGGTATATTATGTATCGTTCAGCATTTGGCAAGCAAATAAGAGCAGTTATGCAAAACCGAAACATGGCTCAGTGCATGGGTATCAATTCTAGGCGAGTTGACAACATAACATTTTCTATTGGATCCGGAATAGCTGGTATAGCAGGATGTTCGATCTCATTATTAGGTTCTGTAGATTCTACATTAGGACAAAATTATATTGTTTATGCTTTTATGGTTGTTGTTCTCGGTGGAGTTGGAAACTTAAAAGGCAGTATTATTGGAGCAGCCATCATTGGATTTGCCAGTATTTTTGCTGAAAACTACACCTCGGCCACGTTAGCAAAAGCTATCGTTTTATTTATTGTAATCTTATTTTTGCAAAAAAGGCCACAAGGATTATTTGTAGTGAAAAGCCGAAACTTGGATTAATCTAATAAAGAAGGAGGAGATTTCATTGAAATATAAAGTAGAAAACATAAGTTTTGCTACACTTGCCTTAATTTTAGCTATAATTCCATTGCTTTTAGAATTAAACTTACTGGCCGGTGGCTCTACAGTTATTTTTATTGGAAAATGCATGTCTTATGCTATTGTAGCTATCGGTATTGATTTAATTTGGGGATACACCGGAATATTAAGTTTAGGTCACGGATTATATTTCGGACTGGGCGCATACGGCATGGCCATGTACTTAAAATTAGTTAGCACCGGTGGCCAAATTACAGATTTTATGCATATTGGTGGATTAGAAGAACTTCCTTTTATATGGACATTGTTTAAATATTTGCCGAATACTTTATTTTTTATGATAGCCATACCTGCGCTTGTAGCATTTTTAGTTGGATACGTTATTTTTAAAAACCGAGTAAAAGGTGTTTATTTTTCTATAATATCTCAGGCTTTAACTTGGGCCGTTTATTCTATCTTTATATCTCTTTCTCCGTATACAAATGGAAACGTCGGAATAACTGGTATAAAATCTTTATTCGGTAGCGTAAAAGGTGATGCAAACCGGGCCAACATGTATTTATTATTTTACGTAACATTAGGCATTTTAATTTTAACCTATGTAATAGCAAAATTTTTAACTCAGCGAAAATTTGGTAAAATTTTAATAGCTATCCGAGATGGAGAAAACAGAACTTATTTTTCTGGCTACAATGTATGTTTATATAAAACATTTATTTATGTTCTCTCTGCTATTATCACGGCCTTTGCCGGAGCAATCTTTGTAAATTTTAACGGTAGCATAACGCCCTCTGAAATGACGATAGAATTTTCTATCATGATGGTAATTTGGGTTGCAGTTGGCGGCCGAGGCACAATAATCGGCGCAGTACTTGGTGCTTTTATAATTAACATCGGCCAATATAATCTTAGCTCAGGTATTTTTGTAGAAATCTGGCAATATATAATTGGCGCTATATTTACACTCACTATTTTATTTTTCAAAGGTGGCCTAGTTGGATTAATAAGCGAACAATCACCAATATTAATCAAAAAGTTTCAGCAAAAACAAGAGCAAAAACAGGAGCAGGAGCAAAAGCAAGAACACAAACAAACGAAACAAAAATCAGAACAAATAATTATAACCAAACCAAAGGAGGTATAATTTATGCTAGAGACAGTCATAGATATCCGAAAAATTTCAGTAAACTTCGATGGTTTTCAAGCATTAACTTCGGTCAGCGCCAAAGTACAGCGTAATAGCATACATTTTTTTATTGGCCCAAATGGTGCGGGTAAAACTACTTTGTTAGATATCATTTGTGCTAAGACTAAACCAACTTCTGGTAGAGTATCTTTTTTCTCTCAAAAACACAACGCTATATCCTTAACTGGCATGAAAGAATATCAAATAGTTAGAAAAGGAATCGGCCGGAAATTCCAAGTTCCTTCTATATTCGAAAACTTAACTGTCGGCGAAAACATGGAACTTTCTTTAAAATCTCACAAAGGTATTTGGAGTAGTATTTTTCAAAAACCAGATCCACAAGAACTAGAAGAAATTAATCGAGTACTAAACAAAATCAATCTTTCGGATAAAATAAATGTTCGAGCTGGCACCCTTGCTCATGGTCAAAAACAATGGCTAGAAATCGGTATGCAGTTAGTCCAAAAACCCGAAGTTATCATGCTAGATGAACCAGCAGCTGGTATGGGAAAGTCCGAAACATTTAAAACCGGTGAGATTTTGAGAGAATTAAAAAGCGAATGTACTATTATTGTTATTGAGCATGACATGGAATTTGTTAAACAAATAGCTGATGTTGTGACCGTATTACATGAAGGTAAAGTTTTATGCCATGGACACATTGATGATATTTTAAATGATCCGACCGTTCAAGCAGTTTATTTAGGTCGTGGCAAAGGCAATGAATAATTTTTATATTTTTATCAAGCATAAAGGAGAATATTATGATCACAATAAATAATCTATACACTTATTATGCGGAAAGTATGATCCTCGAAAAGCTTAGCCTAAATATTCCAAAAGGAAAAATCACTGCTTTAGTCGGTCGCAATGGCGTTGGAAAAAGTACCACTTTAAAAAGTATTCTAGGTCTAACGAAAACTCCATCGGGCAATATCATTTTTAACGGTGAAGATATAATTAAGCTACCTACCTATAGTAGAGTAAAAAAAGGAATCGGCTATGTACCACAAGGACGAGAAATTTTTGGTCAAATGACCGTATTAGAAAATTTAGAACTCGGTTTACAACCACTTGGTGGCCGTGGAAGCATTCCTGATTATCTTTACGAATTATTCCCCATTCTTCATGACTTTTCTAAAAGAAAAGCGGGCGATTTATCTGGTGGCCAACAACAGCAGTTAGCTATAGCCCGTGCTTTAGTTGCAGACCCTAAAATATTAATTTTAGATGAACCCACCGAAGGTATTCAACCGTCAATAATTGAAGATATCGGCTCTGCTATCAAAAAAGTTAACAGTTGGAAAAATATTACCGTTTTGCTTGTAGAACAATATTTAGATTTTGTCTTAGAAAATAGCGACATAATCTATGTTATGGAACGTGGCGAAATTATCTTTAGTGGCTCACCTGATGAAACTGAATATATTCAGTTTTTAATGACGCATTAATTTTCTTTTTTTGAATTTATTTCTTTAGAAAATGTCTTGGAAAATAGAAAATGTCTTGTTTTTTTGCCAAATATAGTATACAATGTTAGGAATAAAAAATACAAGAGCAATTTATATATTGCCATAAATTACCAAAGAGACGAGGCAAAATATGCATTTAACTCCAAGAGAAATAGAAAGATTAATGATTCATCAAGCTGGAGAATTAGCTAAGGCCAGACGCAATCGTGGCCTAAAGTTAAATTATGTTGAGTCCATTGCTTATATTTCTTCTGAACTTTACGAATTAATCCGAGATGGCAAATCACTTACAGAACTTATGCAAATCGGTGCTACATTTTTAGAACGAGATGACGTTCTAGAGGGCGTACCAGAAATGATTGAACAAATACAAGTTGAAGGTACATTTCCAGACGGAACAAAACTTGTAACAATACACAATCCAATAAGATAATAAAAATTCTAGCAGATAAAAAATTATTTAAGGAGAACTTATGATTCCAGGTGAAATAATATTAGCCAATGAAGATGAAATCGAATTTAATGTTGGAAAATCTACCCGAAGTATTAAGGTTATCAACACAGGTGATAGGCCAATTCAAGTCGGATCCCATTTTCATTTTTTTGAAGTAAATAAACTATTAGCCTTTGACCGAGAGGTCGCATATGGATACAGACTGAACATTGCATCTGGCACATCTATCCGATTTGAGCCTGGTGAAAGTAAATCCGTAGAGCTTGTGGAACTTGGCGGCAACAAAATTTGTATTGGATTTAACGGCTTAGTAAGCGGAAAAATAGTAAGCGAAAAATAATTTATAAAATCAGATCAAAGCAAATAACCCGAAATAAGATAAGAGAAAATAACATGTAATGAAGAAGGGAAATAATTTGACATGGCGAAAATATCTAGACAGAGCTATGTATCCATGTTTGGACCAACTGTTGGAGATAAAGTTAGACTAGCAGATACAAATTTATTTATTGAAGTAGAAAAAGATTTTACGATATATGGCGAAGAAATAAAATTTGGTGGTGGAAAAACACTTAGAGATGGCATGGGCTGTAGTGGGCAAGAAGTTAATGCTCTAGACATGGTGATAACGAATGCATTAATATTAGATTACAGCGGAATTATAAAAGCTGACATTGGAATAAAGGATGGCAAGATTGTTGGAATAGGAAAGGCCGGAAATCCGGACATACAAGACGGAGTAACAATAACCGTCGGAGCGAGTACAGAAGCTGTGGCCGGAGAAAACATGATTATTACAGCTGGAGGAATCGATACACACATACATTATAGTGCGACACGTTGCGATATGAAAAGTATCGCCTAAACCTTGAAATATAAGGACAAAAGAACTAATAATCTGAACAATCGAATGATAGAGTAACGCATTGAAAGGTTGTCCATAATACTCCG
>MDSO01000004.1_pt1 | contig 52085 bp, 34 predicted proteins | sample 1005691 | NCBI WGS metagenome assembly MDSO01 (sample SAMN05526595, study PRJNA338239) | gut metagenome | isolation source: stomach gut content | host: Acanthurus sohal | place: Saudi Arabia: Red Sea | collected 2011-04 | reverse complement strand
AGTACATGACAGAATCGGTAATGTATTTGCGCACCATCGGTCTTTCAGATGCTACTTCATTTCCGCAACCAGCTCCGTTCGAATAAGTTCCATCATCAAATGTACGATAATAATAATTTGGGACGACTTTGTCAAATGGACCATCCACTACACTAAATGTGTGATTGTAAACTACGTCCATGACAACTCTTATTCCAGCTTCGTGTAGCGCATTAACCATGTTCTTATATTCTTCAACTCTCGCATAAGGATTAGTTGGGTCGCTAGAATAACTTCCTTCTGGTACATTATAATTTTGTGGATCATATCCCCAGTTAAATTGAGCCTCGTCAGACATTTCATTTACGCTTCCATAATCATAACTAGGTAATAAGTGAACATGCGTAACACCTAACTCTTTTAAGTGATCTATTCCAATACTATTTCCATTGGCTGTAGTTAACCCAACTTCGGTAAAAGCGTTGAAATCACCCGGATTGGCGAAATTAGCTGAAGGATCTATAGAAAAGTCTCTTATATGAAGTTCGTATATCACAGCGTCGGACGCATCTACAATCGGCGGTTTCTCATCAGATAAAAATGCGTCGTTAGTCAAACTTAAGTCTATTATAGCTGTGCGTTGTCCATTGGCTGATACGGAGCGAGCATACGGATCGACAGCATAGTTTGTTTTGCCGTTCGCAAAAGTTAATTTATACATATAATATTTATTGTTTAAATCTCCACTCTCAGTTTTGGCCCATGTTCCAGTGCTAGAATCATAATCCATGGCTAGCTCTGTTCCAGTGCTATGATCTAATACAAGGCCATTTTCGTTATATTCGCCAGCATCGTCGTATAACATTAAACTAACCGACTGAGCTGTAGGTGCCCAAACTTTAAACGTACTAGCGCTGTCAGAATAAGTTAGGCCTAAATCATCCCCTGAATAATAAATATAATCTAGCATTTTACGCATTTCTATTTCAGTCGGTTCTAATTCATCTGATCCGACTTTATATAATTTATTAGATTCGAATATTTCTCCGTCTGGTAATGTGAAAATATATTTCTTATCATCTATTTTTGTAGCCGTAACTTCTATCTTTTTATTATCGGCTGCTACATCTATTATATACGGATTTGTAATTTCGCCGGCTTCAGATAAAGTAACCGTAACTTCGGTGTTAGAATCTACGTAGCCCTTTTTTACTTTCGCTTCGAAATTTATTACTGACGGATCCGTGTAAATTATATCTGTATGACCTTCCACCAACCACACTTCTTTAGCATTTAAGTCGGCCGGCATTTCAATGAATCTGTCTGCTCCATCTTGTTTGATCCATTCTCCTAGCCTTGGTATAATTCCAATCTTATCGGCTGTGGATTCATGTGTAACTTGTTTAAATGTATATTCTAATCCGTCTGACAAGGTGAATTTCTTTTCTGTTGTAAATTCTACACCTTTCCCAGCACCACCAACATCCCATAGCCAAAGATTCCAATCTGTATAATCTTCATGTCGATAATAATTAATTGTGTATTCATTCATGCTTGTTACGGTTTTAAAAGTTAAATCCTGTACATAATCATTAGCTTTAGCTTGAATATTTACGTTACCTACATGTGCTGGTAATACATGGATATACGTTCCATCCGCTTTCTTGGTTAATTTAACTGTTGATACTGATTCGGCCATTTCATACTCCACGGTTACATCTAAGCCCGTGGTATTTTCAGCTGTATATAATTTAGCCTTGCTAGATAATTTTGTTTCTTTATCAATCGCTAAATTTTCAGGATTTCCTTCTATGGCTAAACCAAAAATTGAAAATACACTGTTTCCATCCACTTGCTCTGCTGTATTATTAGGGTCAACTTTCCAGTCAGAACCATTTTCTACAAATTTATATTGGTGCACTCCAGCACCGCATTCTAATGTTATAGACCAAACCCCAGTTTCATCTTTAGCCATTGGATTAGCTTCAGCATTCCAGCCGTTTATTGTTCCAGCTACAGAAACTGTCTCGGCATTTGGAGCAAAATGTCTGAACGTTACTTTATTATCTACTATTTCCGGACTTACTACTTTGACTTCGGATAAAACATTTAAAATACTATTTCCATCCGCCGAAGTTTCTTTATTCGAAGGATCTGCTATCCACTCCGATTCGTCCACAACAAATTTATATTCATACTGGCCAGGTGTGATATCTAGTGTAGCTTCCCATATATTGTCTTCATTTTCGTCTGCTAAATAATTTTTATTTCCTACCCATCCATTAAAACTTCCTGAGACTGTTACCGAAGTTGCGGTCTCAGAATAATATCTAAAGGTAACTTTTTCTCCATTCACTTCGGGACTGATTACTATCGGATCACCAATCAAAAATATATTGTTGTCTCCAGATTTATTTATATTGAAAGGATCGTTAATATAATTCTCATCTACTACAAACTTATATTGATATTCTCCGTCCTCTAATGTTTTGGTAAGTTGCCATAAACCATTTGCTGACTTAGTCATTGGTGTGTCGGTAGCATTCCAATCATTAAAGCTACCGGCTACGCAAACGGTGGTCGCATTGAGGCCATAATAGTTAAATGTAACTTCGTTTCCATTTACTTCTGGACTTGTAAATTCTATTGGCGCATTTATTATTACTACACTATTGTCGCCTAATGTTTTGCTATTTGATGGATCTTGTATCCAGTTTCCATTAATTACAAATTTATATTCACAAATCCCTGGCGTATCTATGTTAACAGTAGCCTCCCAAAGTTTAGTCGAATCGTTCTTTATAAATGGTGTTGCATCAGATGACCAGTCGTTAAAACTTCCTGCTACAAATCCGGCTTCGGTGGATCTGAATGTTACGGCCGTTTCATTAACTTCCGGACTAATTATTACGTTAATTTTATCCGTATCTTTTAAACTTAATTCTGGTATTATCACTGGAGTAGATTCAAGATTCGTAGATAAAAATTTTGAATCTATTTCTTCTTCTAGCAAATTTTCAAAATCAAGTTCTTCGAAAAAGGTTTCATCGAATTGTTCTGACATAATATCATCATCATAAATTTCGTTCATATAAGAATCTTCTGGCTGATCCTCTACAAATTCTTCGTTTACGTCTGGAATTTTTATATCTTCTAAAATAAAAACTTCATCTTCTAAGAGAGGTGACCAAACGATTTTAGCTTGAGTTAATGTACTTGGCATGAAAAGATTAGATAACATACAAAGAGAAAGTAAAACAGAAAATTTTTGATTTCTACGTTTCATTTTCATTACCCCTTTATGTTAAAATAGTTTAATTAATTAAAACACTATATCATATGCGTAATAAAAATGCAATATGTTTCAAATGTTAAGAAAGGCAATTTTAGTAAAAAATTTAACTTTATAGTTTGGAAAAAATTATAAATATATTATCGCTTACTTATACATTGCATTTTTATATTGAAGTATTGTAAATTTTGCTCTATAATAGTTAACGTAGCAAATAGCAAGAATGATTCTTAAATTTTTCAATATTGTATTAAAAATAATTCTTTATATTTATGCAATTCTTTCTCCATAATAATACCTTTTACAAAAAAATATGAAGAGGTGTGGTCTTATGCATAATTTACTGATCGTTTCCAATGTTACTCCTAGTCAAAATTTTTTATTAGACATCAATAAAATATCAAACATTGCTAACGTCTATACTACGGATTATTCGCAAAAAATCAAATCCTTAATATTAGAGCAAAGCATTGATTTAGTAATTGTAAATACGTCCTTAGAAAATCAAATAGATCAAAAATTACTAAAGGATTTATCAGCTTTTACACAGGTGATAGTATTAGTCAGTGAGCCTTATTACGATGATTTGTCCTTTAGAGTAGAAAAATTTGGAGTAATTACTATCAAAAAACCCATTAACAAAAAATTGTTAGAAACAACGGTTAAAGTAGCCATGTTAACAAATAACCGAATAAAATGTTTGGAAGAGTTTTGGTTGAAGAAACTAAATGATGCTAAAATTATTAATCACGCCAAATGTATATTAATAGAACTTAGGGGCTTTGGAGAAAATGAAGCACATAAATATATAGAAAAAGAAGCCATGAATCTACGCAAGACAAGAAAAGAGATAGCACAAAACATTATAGCAACATATAATCAAAGCAACTAGTAATAGGCGAAAGGAGATTTTTATTTTATGAGTAAATTTATTTTTGTTACAGGCGGAGTTGTCTCGGGGCTTGGTAAAGGAATTACAGCTGCTAGTCTTGGTAGACTTTTAAAATCAAGAGGTTTAAAAGTTAGTGCACAAAAGTTAGATCCATATATGAATGTCGATCCGGGTACAATGAGTCCGTATCAACATGGTGAGGTTTTCGTCACGGAGGATGGTGCGGAGACGGACCTGGATCTTGGCCATTATGAGCGCTTTATAGATGAGAATCTAAACAAGTTTTCTAATTTAACATCTGGGCAAATATATTATAGTGTTTTAACTAAAGAAAGAAATGGTGGATATTTGGGCCAAACAGTGCAAGTGATCCCTCATATTACAAATGTAATAAAAGAATTTATTTATAGTAGCGCTGAGCAAACTGATGTCTTGATAACAGAAATAGGTGGAACGACAGGAGATATAGAAATACAACCTTTTTTAGAAACAATAAGGCAGATATCTTTAGAAGTCGGAAGTGACAATTGTGTATTTATACATTTAACTTTGGTCCCTTATATAAAGTCAAGCGGAGAGCATAAGAGTAAACCAACTCAACATTCTGTCAAAGAACTAAGGGCTATGGGCATATCACCGGATATAATTGTAGCTAGAGCAGATGAGGAAATACCGAAGGATATAATGGAAAAAATCTCTCTTTTTTGTAATGTTCAAAAAGATTGCGTAATAGAGAACAGGACCTTACCTTCGTTATACGAAGCACCATTAATGTTGCATGAAAATGGCCTAGATAAAGTGGTGTGCAGAAAATTAAGATTGGATACGCCCGAGCCAAATCTGTTAGAATGGGCTAGCATGGTTAGAAGAATATATAATTCAGAACTTAAAGTTAATATAGCGATAGTAGGAAAATACGTAAAGCTTCATGATGCCTACCTTTCGGTTGCAGAAAGTATCAGGCATGCCGGATATACTTTAGGAGCTGATGCTACAATAAGTTGGATAAACAGTGAGGAAATAAATTCTGATAACGTAGCACAAATGTTGAACAATGTAGACGGTATTATCGTACCCGGCGGATTTGGAGACAGAGGGATAGAAGGAAAGATTTTAACCTGCCAATATGCTAGAGAAAAGAATATACCTTTTTTAGGGATATGTTTAGGAATGCAGGTAGCCGTTATAGAATATGCTAGAAATGCATTGGGATTAGCCGAAGCAAATTCTGCCGAATTCGATGAATGTACTCTAGATCCGGTTATTCATATTATGGAAGACCAAAAGACAATAACAGATAAAGGTGGAACGATGCGCCTAGGTAGCTATATTTGCAAGATAAGAGAAAATACTTTACTAGAAAGTTTATATCAAAAAGACCAAATTGCAGAAAGACATAGACATCGATATGAATTTAATAATGATTATAGGTTAGTCATGGAAAAAAGTGGATTAATCATAAGTGGTGTCTCACCAGATAATAGCTTAGTAGAGGTGGTAGAAATCCCTGCTTTGGACTACTATATTGCTGCACAGTTTCATCCGGAATTCAAAAGTAGGCCGAATAAACCACATCCTCTATTTTTAGGGCTGTTAAAAGCTAGTTTGGACCAAACAGTATTAGTCGAAATATTATAAGAAATGAATTGCTACACAGTTTTATCTGAAATTCAAAAGTAGGCCGAATAAATCACATAGTCTATTTTTAAGGTTGTGAAAGGCTAGTTTGGACCAAACAGTATTAGTCGAAGTATGATAAGAAATTAATTGCTACAAAGTTTCATCGGAGATCCAAAAGTAGGCCGAATAAATCACATCCTCTATTTTTAGGATTTTTAAAAGCCAGTTTGGGCCAAACATTATTATGTAGCAATATTATAAGAAATTAATTGCTACAAAGTTTCATCGGAGATCCAAAAGTAGGCCGAATAAATCACATCCTCTATTTTTAGGATTTTTAAAAGCCAGTTTGGGCCAAACATTATTATGTAGCAATATTATAAGAAATTAATTGCTACAAAGTTTCATCGGAGATCCAAAAGTAGGCCGAATAAATCACATCCTCTATTTTTAGGACTGTTAAAGGCCAGTTGGGGCAAACATTATTATGTAGCAATATTATAAGAAATTAATTGCTACAAAGTTTCCATCTGAAATTCAAAAGTAGGCTGAATAAATCACATCGTCTATTTTTAGGGTTGTGAAAAGGGCCAGTTTGGACCAAACAGTATTAGTCGAAGTATGATAAGAAATTAATTGCTACACAGTTTCATCTGAAATTCAAAAGTAGGCCGAATAAATCACATCGTCTATTTTTAGGGTTGTGAAAGGCTAATTTGGACCAAATATTATTATGTAGAAGTATTATAAGAAATTAGAATAGGAGTTTTTAATAGTATGGAATTTTGGAAAATGAATGGAATAGGTAATGACTATATATATTTTAATTGTTTAGACACAGAATTGACCGATCCAGAAAGTTTAGCTATTAGGTTATCGAATAGACATTTTGGGATAGGTGGAGATGGAATAGTTTTAATTTGTAAATCCGATATAGCTGATGCAAAAATGAGAATGTTTAATGCGGACGGTAGTGAAGGAAAGATGTGTGGCAATGCAATAAGATGTGTTGGAAAATATTTATACGACACGGGTATTGTACAAAAAACTAATTTACTAATAGAAACTTTAAGTGGAATAAAAGGCTTAGAATTGTATGTGGAGAATGGCTTAGTACAAGCGGCTGAAGTTGACATGAATGCTCCGATTTTAGAACCGGATAAAATACCTGTACTATTAAAAGGAGAGAGTATTGTAAATCGAGAAATAAAAATAGGCCAAGAACAATATAATATAACATGCGTATCTATGGGTAATCCACATTGCGTAGTTTTTGTAAATGATGTAGCCGGATTAGATCTAGACAAAATAGGCCCACTCTTTGAGCATAACGATTTATTTCCGGATAGAATTAATACAGAGTTTGTCCAAATTTTAGATGAGAGTACTTACAAAATGAGAGTCTGGGAACGTGGTAGTGGCGAAACTTTAGCCTGCGGTACAGGGGCCTGTGCTGTCGCTGTAGCATGTGTTTTAAACGGATTTGCTAACTTAAACGAAAAAATTACTATTAAACTTCGTGGCGGAGATTTAGTTATTCGATATACTAATGAGACTGTATTTATGACAGGAGGAGCAACAAAATCTTTTATCGGTTATATTGAAGTTTAGGGGGAATTTTTATGTATCAAAACTTACGAAATCGTCAAATGGATTGTCAAAAACCTGAAAATTTAATCATAACAACTAATAATATACTGGCTTTAAAAGAGTTTTTAACTTTAGAGCAAGCTAGTGAGAATTTAAAATTACCACCAGATTTAGTAAGACAAATTTGGGAAACTGAAGATAGTACGTGGCTTCTTCGCTATGTAGAAGAAAATACATTGGGGAATCAACTGGATTTAGCCGAAAATACATTAGATGATCAATTAGATTTAGACGAAATTTAAAATTAGATATGTTTTGATACCAATTTATTATTATAGAGAAGTTATAGATGTCAAATTTATAACTTCTTTTTTTATTTCTGAAATTTGAATCAAAAAAATATTGACAAAATATGGAATAAAGAAGTAAAATCTAAATATAAATGTAAAACTATAAGCTAGTATATATATTATTAGGAGGAAGTAAGCTATGATTATAGAACAAAATTTTTTGAAAAATATACCTATAGGTTATGATGTTATATCTAAATTATTAAATTTTGAAAAGCAGTTATTAGAAATGGAATATAAATTAAAAGAAATGCCACGAGGGTATGGTATTTGTAAGGTAAGCAATACTAATATATTTAAGTTTAGGCTAAATAGTAGAGATAGGATTTTATTTACTTTTGTAAAAAATCGGACTACCATGAAGGATGATATAATATTTTTAAAATTTGTTAGCCATGATAATCAAATTAGAGAAAGTCACGGTTATTATGATCGGAAAAGTAAAATGAATCAACTACAATATATGCAAGTGGATATGGATCAAATTGCTGCGAACAAGTACCCGGAGGATGAAATAGATGAGTATATAAATAAAACTTATACAAATTATTTTGATATGTCTATAATAAAGGGAGTGGTTATTAAGGACGAAGATTTGGTTAGAATTGCAAATCAAGATGAATTAAAATTTATTCAATATTTATCCGATGAACAGTATAAAGTAGTAACTTCGAAAAATAATCAAATTTTGTTAACGGGTGCAGGGGGCACGGGAAAAACTATTGTATTATTACATATCTTATCTTTGGCTGATATAAATACTAATTCATTATATTTAACTTATACGGATTTACTATTAGAAAAAGCTAACAAAGACTATGAAGTGTTTATAACACAAAATAATAATTTAGAGTTTTTAACTATTCGCAAGCTTTTGTCCAAATTAGCCAATATACCAGATAATAAGATAATAACTACACCGGAGATAAGAAGATGGTTACAGCAAGAAAGCTACAAATATTCTATAATTAAAAATAAAGAATTGCATGAATTAGTAACAGAATTAAGAGGAGTGTTAACCGGATACTTAGGATTAGAATATAAATTTGTAAGCTCTAAAGTTAATGATAATCAGAGGCTATTAGCATTGGATGCTTATTTAAGCATGCCAGCTCAATACTCTGTATTTAATGCAGAAGAAAAAAGAGAGATGTACACAGTAGCTCTGGCGTATCAAAAATGGCTCGAACGTATTGATAAATATAGTGAAAATGAGGTGGCCAGAAAAATATTATCCGAACAAACATTAGATAAATACGATTATATAGTAATAGATGAGATCCAAGACTTAAGCGAGCTACATATTTATTTAATTAGCCAATTAGTTAAACCTAGCGGTAAAATTGTATGGGCCGGTGATATGAATCAGGCTATATATCCGACCTTTTTTAATTTCGGACGTTTAAAAAATTTGTATTATACCTATGATAAACAACTTGAGAATAAAGTATTAACTAAAAATTTTAGAACTACTAAACAAATTACGAATTTCATGAATCTATTAGTGAAAAATCGTCAAAAATATATCGGTTCATCCTCTTATGATTATCATGAAGTAGCATTACAAGAGGGCGTAACCCCTAAAGTTCTTAATTTTTTGCCACATCAATTTAAAAAGTTATTTCTGGAATTAATGGACAAACATTATTGCGCCGTAATTGTTGATACAGAACGGAGTAAAAATAATTTAATAAACTTATATCCGGGTATAGCTAGACGTGTATTTTTAATACATGAAATAAAAGGATTAGAATATGATAATATTTACTGCTATGATATAATGTCTGATTATACAAATAAATGGATTCAAATTTTAAATGGGGATTATAAGAAAAATGAGCAGATGAAATATTATTTTAACTTACTTTATGTAGGTGTTAGCCGGGCTAAGTCTAATCTATTTATTTATGAATCGGATTATGATAAACTGGATTTTGAGCCATTACGCAATTGTGAGATAATAACTGAATATAATATAGAGTTGGCGGCTTTAACGCAACAATCTACAGCCAAAGATTGGACGGAAGAAGCACGTAGACTGGAGCAAAGTGGCCATATTGAGCATTCTAAATTAGCACAAGAAAAAGCGGATCACTTAGAACAAAAGGATCCGAATGAACCTGTTAATGTTACGAAAGAATATCCGGCAGAAATTGTTCAACCTAATAAAACCAGTACAAATAAGGCTGAAGAAATTACCAAATTGAAATTAATGGCCGAAAATGACGATATCCAAGCGCAGTATCAATTAGGCTTATGCTATAAAAAAGGTCTTGGTGTAATTAAAAATGCTGAAACGGCTTTTGTTTGGTTAGAGAAAGCAGCCCAAAAAGATCATGCAGAAGCTCAATGTGAATTGGCGGCTGCTTATGCAAAAGGAGATTTCACTCAAAAAAATTTAAAGTGGTATTATGGTGACGGGGCTAAACAGGATTTGGAAAATTCAATTTTTTGGTATAAAAAATCAGCTTACCAAGGTGTTTCAGAAGCGCAATATCAACTGGCTCGATGCTATAAAAAAGGTCTTGGCGTAGAAAAAAACATTTTAGAAGCAATATTTTGGTATGAAAAAGCAGCCGATCAAGAGCATACCAAAGCATTATGTAGTCTTGGAAATTGTTATGCTATTGGAGATGGGGTTCGTAAAAATTTATTAACAGCGGTGGAATTTTGGGAAAAAGCAGCTAATCACAATAATGTAAATGCCCAGTATGTATTAGGAGAATGTTATGATCAAGGATGGTATGGTGTAGAAAAAGATTTCGAAAAAGCTGTAGGATTTTGGGAAAAAGCAGCCGAACAGAGATTTGCTCCAGCTTTATTTAGAATGGCTCAATGCTATGATCAAGGTAGAGGCGTAGAACAAAACTTGAAAAAAGCTTTGAAATTATACGAAAAATCAGCTACCGATGGCTATGTTACAGCACAATATACGCTGAGCTTAATATACCAAAAACAAAAAAATTATAAAAAAGCGTTTAAATGGTTGGAAAAAGCCGCCACTTCAAATCATATAGAATCTATATATCAATTGGCTATCTTATATGATGAGGGTAAAGGCGTTAAAAAGGATACTAAAAAAGCTTTCGATTTATATAAAAAAGCTGCCGATAACAATCATACAGCAGCTCAATTTATTATAGAATTTCGAAAATAAGATATGTTTAGAATATTGCTTTGATCCTAGAAATCGCTCCTAGAACGTTTTATCGATTGGCAAATGCAGAAATTCTAAAGTATCCTTCTTCATTTGTTCTGAAACCAACACTAGGTGTACCAACAACATAAGCAAAAAGCTTTCGATTTATATAAAAAAGCTGCCGATAACAATTATTCAGCAGCTCAATTTATTATAGAATTTCGAAAATAAGATATGTTTAGAATATTGCTTTGATCCTAGAAATTGCTTCTAGAACGTTTTATCGATTGGCAAATGCAGAAATTCTAAAGTATCCTTCTTCATTTGTTCTGAAACCAACACTAGGTGTACCAACAACATAAGCAAAAAGCTTTCGATTTATATAAAAAAGCTACCGATAACAATTACTCAGCAGCTCAATTTATTATAGAATTTCGAAAATAAGATATGTTTAGAATATTGCTTTGATCCTAGAAATTGCTTCTAGAACGTTTGCTCGATTGGCAAATGCAGAAATTCTAAAATATCCTTCTCCATTTGTTCCGAAACCAACACCCGGTGTTCCAACAACATAAGCCTCATTTAATAGTTTGTCAAAAAATGCCCAGGAATCCATTCCACACTTAAGCCATATATATGGTGAATTGTCTCCTCCTACTAACCAAAATCCAAGTTCACTGAACCCTTTTCGGATAATCTGAGCATTTTCTAAATAATAGTCTATGTTTGCTTTAACTTCTTCTTGGCCCTCTTTACTAAAGATAGCTGTTGCGGCTTTTTGGACAATATATGGTACGCCGTTAAATTTGGTCGTCTGTCTTCTTAACCAAAATTTATTTAGTCCAATATTATTTACTAGAAGTTCATGTGGCACTACCGTATATCCGCATCTAGTACCTGTGAATCCAGCTGTTTTTGAGAAAGAACAAAATTCTATAGCGCAACTTTTGGCTCCTTCGATCTCATAAATACTAGTTGGTAGATTAGCATCTCTAACAAAGCATTCATATGCACTGTCAAACAATATTATAGAATTATTTTTGGTAGCATAATCCACCCATACCTTTAACTGATCTCTGTTGTATGTTGCGCCTGTAGGATTGTTTGGAGAACATAAATAAATTAGGTCGCCTCCATCACCATCTTCTGGCATCGGCAAAAAGTTATTGCTCTCGTTTCCATCTAAAAAATTTATTTTTCTTCCCGCCATAATATTTGTATCTAAATATGCGGGGTAAACAGGATTTGGAATAAGACTAGTTCCAGGACCAAAGAGATCTAAAATATTTCCAAGGTCGCTTTTTGCACCATCGTTTACAAAAATTTCGTCCGCTACCAAATTTACACTTTTGTTGCTGTAATAATCTTTTATAGCAATTTTTAAAAATTCGTATCCTTGTTCAGGACCGTAGCCACGAAATGTGTTTTCGTTACCCATTTCTAAGACAGCTTCTGTCATAGCATTGATTACACTTTTGGTTAGGGGTAATGTAACGTCGCCTATACCAAGTTTAATGATCTTTGCATCTTGATGGTTGGCACTAAATTCATTTACTTTTTTGGCAATGGTAGAAAAAAGATAGCTTTGTTCTAAATTTAAAAAATTTTCGTTAATTTGCATTATAGAAACCTCTATTCCATGAAATTTATCAACCATTAATATATACTAAGATACAAGATTCGTCAAGCTATATTAATAATAAAAAAGAGGTTTAAAATTGTGCTAAACAGTATTTGACACTCCCCACACCTAAAGGCGGGGGATTCTAAAGTGATTAAGGGACAAATTCATTTCTGCTAGTCCGGTCTGACTTTTAGTTAAAGGGATGTCATTGCCCTTCATACAACAGAACATAAAGTCTTGTATGCTGATACACTTTGACTATGTATCCGAGACGCTGAGTCTTTAAGAAATCGTTTTAACGACTTTTTCTTGTCGTGTTTCATTTTAGAAACATTTTCGGTGTATTGAATATTTTACGCTAGAAATGACTACTTCTAGCAATCGTCTATATTCAGTTGTATCTAGAGTACAAACAAAAAACAAAAAATATAAACATTTTTTGAAAAAAATTTAATAGCCTTATATCCTCATAGCTAAAGCTAGGGGCTTTACGGCTTATCTGGCTAAACAGTATGTAACGGCTATGCACAAAGATGAGAATATAAAAGAAAAGATTAAACATACATCACGTTTTATGAAAAAATATAAACATAAAGCACCTATAGCCAAAAAGAATAAAGTTACAGAAATAGCATTGCTAAAAATTAGAAAGAAATCTATAAATACGGTAATAAAGTATATGATACAAACGGTCATTAGGCCGAAAAATATATTTTGATAATTTATAAGCTTACTATTTTTTTTATTTGTCATATGCAACACTCCTTTAATGTATATAATATGAGGCTTGTACAAATTTTATGACAAAAAAAATGAAAAAAAATTAAAAAAGGGCTTTACAAATGAAAATGGTTATGTTAATATACGGACATAATCAATTACGGGGTGTGGCTCAGTTTGGCTAGAGCGCCTGGTTTGGGTCCAGGAGGCCGCAGGTTCGAGTCCTGTCACCCCGATGATTTTAATGTAAAAAAAAGTATGCGCGAGTGGCTCAGTGGTAGAGCATCTCCTTGCCAAGGAGAGGGTCGCGGGTTCGACTCCCGTCTCGCGCTTTTCAGCTGTCACAAAGTGACTGAAGAGGTTGAGCATTGTTACGAAGTGACTGAGAAGTTGAGAGGTTAAGCCTTATAACTTTATAAATTCAATTTTGGTAATTTTTAAAGCTCCAGGTATATAGTCTAATTTTAAATTATAATTTCCTTGATCCATTTTTACGTTTGCTAATTTTTTGCTAAAAGTTTTTCCGTTTGTATTGCCAACATGAATTGTGGTTACTAGAAAATCATTTAAGAGTACGTTACATGCTGTTTGGCCTAAGCCTTTTGCAGTGGAAGAATATGTTACATTAATTTGGAATTTACCACTAGACTCAAAATAAAATAAATTATCCGTATTTTCTATTTCTAGAATGTTATTGACTATTAATTTTGGAATTGGTCCAGTTTGCGCTGGAAAATGAGTATTTTCGAACAACATGTGTCCTCTTTTAAAAGCATTTGTTTTTAGTGCAAATCTACATATATTTATAGCTGCTCTTTGTAGTTCGGATAATTTTAAATTTCCATTATTTAAAGATTCATGAATATTATCATGATTTTCATTTAGTTCTGCGCCGTAGTTTCCGACAGTCATGTACACATCATTTTGAGCTTTAATCATGTTAGCCAAATTATTTTGTGATCCTTCACCTTTGTTTACGATGTCGTTAATACAAGTCCACCAGTCTGTCATAACAAATCCATCATAGTTCCATTCTTTCCTTAATATAGTAGTATTTAAATCATAATTTGAAGCACAATAATAACCATTAATTTTATTAGAAGCTGTCATAACACTGTTTACTTTACCTTCTTTTATAACCATTTCAAAACCTTTTAAATATATTTCTCGTAATGCCCTTTCGGATACAACATTATTCAATCTACGTTTATTAGTTTCTTGGCCACTGCAAGCAAAATGTTTTACTGTAGCATCAACACCACTTTTTCTGATTCCTTTAACTACGGCAGAAGCAATTTTACCGCATAACAGAGGATCTTCAGAATAATATTCAAAGTTTCGGCCGTTTAATAAATTATGGTGAATGTTAATACCAGGCGCTAATAATAAGTCTATATTATTTTTTATTAACTCTTTACCTTCCATAGAATAAAGCATTTCTATTAAGTTATAATCCCAAGTAGATGAAAGCTGAGTACCAATGGGAATTAATGTTGCAGCTAAACCACCTTCCATTCGGATGCCCGAGGGACCATCTGCACAACAAATAAGCGGTATACCAAATTCTCTAAGTTTTTTGGATACGCCCCCAAAAGCAGAAGCAGTACCAGGAGTAACGTTTGGATGACTAGCGCCTTCGCCACGGACTAAAATTTCTAATTCAGCTGGCGAAAACTGGGCTATAAATTTTTCCATGGATATTTGATTATGACCTACTTGCTTTAGCTTATAACCTTGATCACCTGTATAAGGAATTTCATTTGGAATTCTTTCTTCTATACGTTGGGCTAAATCGATTGTTTGCGTAGGAACAGTTTCATGGTCGATATGGAATCTTCCAGCAGAATCTATAACTGGCTTTATACGCTTAAAACTCATACTTGGAGCCATAGCTTCTTCTACTTGCTTTAATACGATAGTGTTATTGATTTTAAAAGAATTGACCGGACATTGATCATCTCGCACATTATTGCCGACGTGTATAAAATATTCGCCGGCTTCTAATACATAAGCGGATTTAAATCCGGATATACCGCTATCATCAAAAGAAGCAGATCTAAAAAATGGACTAAATAAAGTTAATATTTCGGATTCGCCCTGGTTTAATAAATGTGTTTTTGCAAAAGTAATCAGTTTGCGGGCCGGTTGGCCCAATTGTCCTTGAGGCGCTTCTACATAAACTTGAACTACTTCTTTACCATTATATCTATTTCCGATATTTGTTACTAATACTTTTATTTCTATACCGTTAGATTTAGAATTAGTTATTGGGCCGATTAAATTAAAACTGAGAAGTTCTATTTTAAATTTAGTATAAGATAATCCAAAGCCAAAAGGATATTTTACTTTATCTTTTGCAAAAGTTTCATAATATCTATATCCAACGTATATATCATCCTCATAAATAAATTCAGTACTATTTTTATCTATATGGTTAGATAGTGAACTTTCTAAAATGATAGGAATAGTATCTGGAAGTTTGCCACTTGGCGTTGCATTACCTAATATAACATCGACTATAGCATTTCCGCCTTCCATACCGCCATGCCATGCATATACTATAGAAGAAATTTTTTTGTTTTCCCATGACATGTCCATTATGTTAGATACGTTTAAAATTACTCCAACTTTATCAAAATGTTTGCAAACTTGTTCTATTAGATTTTTCTCTGTATCAGTTAAAAAGAAACTTCCTTTGGTATTTGTGTTGTCATTATCCTCGCCGGCTGTCCTTCCTATTACTATTATAGCTTTCTCGGATACTTGGGCCGCTTCTTTTACGCAAGAATCGGTTATTTCCATTTCTTCATAATGTGTAGATTTTACAATATTACTTGGTTGAACTGGATTTTTACTTACCCAATCTGTATATATATCGTACAAGGTTTCGTTTACTATAACTTTGTTTCGAGATTTAAGAGAGTTTATAAAATCCGTGCTGTACATAACCGTAACCGATCCGCCAGAACCGGTACCACAATTATAATAATCTAATTGACATCTTCCAAATACAGCTACTGTTTCCTGCTTTTGTAAAGGCAAAAAATTGTTATCATTTTTTAATAATATAGTTCCTTGTGCGGCTACTGCTCGACTAAATTCTGCAAATCCTTTTAATGGACCACCTGTTTTCATAATCGATTACCCCCCATTCTTGTTCTATATTTGAGTTAATTTTAGCTTAACTTAGTTCTGTTGTTAATTATTAATTCAAAGAAATATTTACTTCGATTGTTGAGATATTGCCATTTCTAATATCTTGCGCCAACTTACCTTTTAATGCATTTTCATTAACTAAGACTATTTCGGATGTTGTATATTTTAAGGAATAACTAGTTATTGCATATTCTTCTGGAATATAATCGGTTATATTATCGAAATGATAAATTACTTTAATATTACCTAAGAGTGTAGTAACTATTTGTTTATTTTCATCCAATAAATATTTCGGAATAGAAGGAGATAACTTAAATATTAATTCATTATTTATTATTCTAAAAATTTTCTTGCCAAACATCATAATCTTCCACATATGGATAAATTCAATAGTTGATCCACTTAGTCTAGCTACAAAACCTCGGCCGTGAATATTTGGATTTGGGTTAGCACTACTAGCAATAAAAGAAGAGTTTTCGTAGATACTTCGGCCATATACATTAGGATCTAAAAATGGGATAGCTATATTCTGTAAGTCATTAAAAAAGTTTTTATACATACCACTTTTTAATACTTCTAACAAATATTTATATTCCATATGCATCCATATAGATTCATTTTCTAACCAACCTGGAGTAAAAGCTTTTGCTCGACCGATTTCATAAGAGGCATCCTTTAATGGAGCATTAACCTTGTACATATTAAGTTTTTTATCATATAAATCACTACTTTTAATTTTTTTATACAGTTTATCAGAAGAGTCTCTATATTTGGATAATTTTAAATATCTAACGGGACCTTCTAAAAATAGTGGCATAGGTACAATTTGAAATTCTTGCGGTATTATACCTTCAGCCGTCTTTTTAGAGCTCGATACTTTATAGCTAAAATAGGTAGAGCAAATTGTACTGTTATCAAATATTTTGGATTTTTCTATAGCTTTATGAATTACTTGTAGCCAAACTTGTAAAATAGCAATTAAATCTATACTTCGTCTAAGCGCTTTATCTCCGGAAATATTATTGTAAACCTTATCCCTATAAGATTCTTTAGCAACATTTATTTCATCCCAAAATTTATAAACTTCTTTTGGTATAAATAAGGTTGTAATATTATTTTTTGTGATAGCAATTAATTGAGTAATTAAGTCATTTAGTTCTGTGAATAATGTTATGTCTTTGTCTGGATTAACTTGTAGCCGTTTGATAGTATAGGATATATTTCTAGCTAATTCATATGTTTCGGCCATGCTAGAACCAAATATTCCAGGTAAACCATTTAAAGCGTCGTACCAGCCAGGCTTACCGCCTTCCATTTCTATACCCATGGCGAAAGGATCTAGAGTAGCATATTTTAATGTACATAAAAGTATTAGCTTTTCAATCAGCGTTGTACTAATAATTTCTCCCTTAGCGTCTTTGGCTAATTTGTCGGATGAAACCGGACAATGTTCTATAGCATTATATTGGCGTACTCCTTTAGATGTTTGTTCGTAACGTTTAATACGTGGATTTACTTTGGCCTGCACATTAGCATAGTGAAACTTTTCTCCAAATAATAACTGTTCTTCTTGTTCGGGATAAATTTCTAAATATGTTTCCAATAAATCCAGATTATAAGTCCAGTGATCAGTCCAATATCCTTCGCCGAATTTAGTGTTCAAATTAGATGTAGCATTGTCTATGATATCGTTTAAGATTGTTTCCGCTTCAGAAATAGGTAGTCCTAAATCTTCTAGTTCCATTAAAATTTTACCTGGCGAAAAAGGTTTTAAAAGCTTATAGGTAAACGCTCGATCCAAGTTATATTTTAAAGCAATATAATCTGATTTAGTCTTTTTTAGGCTATAAGTAACTTGTTCGATAGATAAAGGATTGTAGCCATCTAACTGTATAGCATCATAAAATAAATGAATATTCTCTGTACCTAAAAATGATGAGAAGAAGTTATCAAGCCGCCTATTTTGATTAACGTCCCTAAAATTACCATTCCCTTGGGAATAATACTCTGGTAATAGGCTGAAAAAATTATAATCACGCTCTATATCTCCATGTTTTCTAGAATATGCATAAAAGACTTTTGAGTTACCGAGGAGAATAGGGGTACCACCACGCAGTATATTATCCATATAAGTATATTTTATATAATTGTCAAAATCTGAGTTTGCAGTTTGTGTAAGAACAGGATCCGTCATTTTACTAGTTAAGTTAGTAGCATCATGCTCTTTTGTTTTAAAATATTCTTTATCTAGTGTTTGGGCTAAAAATGAATTTAACCTATTTTTACTAAGCGCTTGGCCGATTACTTGATACATAGTTATAGATTGATCTGGAGCTAACTTAGTTGTAGTTCCATAAAAGCTACATGGTAACTGATTTTGGATGATTTGCTCGCTTTTTAATAACTTTTCTAAATCATGATTTTCAAATTCTATGGCGTGAGATAAAGATGTGTCATAACCAAAAATAATATCCGGATCTACAATTGGCATAAGCTTGTTTCCATTCTCTAAACATCCAAAAGAAAAATTACCTTTAATAACTTCTGTCACTGTGGCCGAATCGTTCATGCTAGCTCTAACTTTAAAATACGGTACTTTTTTCTCAAGATCCTCAACTTGCATCCAAGCTTTCACTGTTTGACCCATCATTTTCATACTTTCAATTCCTACGCCATATGGTATGCAGGATGGAAATCCATCTAATATTTGAAGTTCTGTCTCTTGTTGACTTTTATTAATAATAGTAAGCTTTCTCACTAATGCTCCAATTTTTTCATTTGGAAGAGTAAAGTATGTTACAGCTATTTTTAAATCCGGCCCGTCTTCTTCTATCTGAAGCTTATTCATGTCTATTATCATATTATGAGATATATTCGGATCCGTAAATGCTTCTGTTACGACATTGTCTTTTTTTATAAAAGTTCTAAATCCGGTACGACTAACATTTTGATATGCTTGGTGCGCTGGGTAAAATTCCATTATAGCATGGTTTTTGTCTTGTACGCCGAAACTAACTACTCCTTGGCCTCTATTAACGTAATAGCACCAAAGAGGTATTCCGTGTAATCCACTAACCCCGGGTAAAAAACTAGAAAAGGTTGATTTTTTATTATAATTTTCAATAGTAAACATCGTTACCTCCTATAAATTTAAAATTATTATCTAGATATAACTATATTATAAAACTATTATTAAAAATATGCTAGTTGAATTTTTTATAAAAAAGTATATATTTTTTACTATATTTATTTTGGTGATAAAATATGTACGAGAATAAGTAAAATAATATTTATCTACAGCAGAAATTTTTATGCAGTTTCTACTGTAGAATTTATTTAATGTTAATAATTTGAAGATTTGAGTTCTATATCTCGTAATTTGGCAGGAGAAATGTGAAAATATTTTTTAAATTGGTTGGAAAAAATATATCTATCGCTGTAACCCAATATTCCCGCTATTCTATCTATAGAATATTCATCCGTTAAAAGCAATTGTTTTGCTATTTGCATTTTTTTTTCGAAAAGATATGTTCGAAAAGTAACACCTGTAGCTTGTTTAAATCTAGTAGTAAATTCATAATTACTCATTTGAAGATGAGATAAAATCTCATCGACTGTTAAATATTTATACTGATATAAACTTTGCTCAATGTAATGTATGGCTTGATTTATTTTAATATCATTAGATAAGCCATGGGTCGATTGTAATACAGCTACAATATTCCAAAAAATAGATTTTAATAAATTAGAAACTATTTGATTATTAGAAGAATTATGAATATTGTGAGTTAAAGTAAAATTAACCATATTTTCGATTATAGAAGAAAAGGCAGATGTTTGTGGTAAATCTAATATATAAGGTTGGTCTCCGAATATTTTAGAATCTGGACTAGTAGTAAATCTTATAGCTACAAGAGATATAAAATTTTTAGGATTGTGGTATGCCTTGTGAGGAATATTACCTGGGATTAAAATAATTCTTTGAGGCACAATTTCAAAATTTTGATCACCAATCTTAAAATAACCTATATAGCTCTTGCAAAACATTAGCAAATTAGATTCTGTACACTGTGGACTGCTATTGGTAGTACAAACCTTTAGGTGATTATTTACAGCTAAGACTTTGAAATTTAAATTTGGATTACCTGTGATAATTTTTTCAATATTATTTGCTCGAATCATAATAAATTTTTCCTATCTCGATTTTAATATCATTTATACAGAACTATAGATCATTTAAATTTGACTGCATGTATATTATAATATTAATATATCAAATTCGGCAAGCCTCTAGCCCTATAAATTTAAAAATTATGAAAAAGATGAATAATGGATAGAAATAAATATATTCTAAAAAATAGGCGTAAATTATAATTAGGAAAAAGAAGAGTAATGAATAGAAATAAATGTGTACTAAAAAATAGGAGGATGTGATAAATAATGGATAGAAATGAATATATTTTAGACAATCAAACATGGTATATGAAGCAAATGAATCCTGGACAAGGAATAGAACAGGAAATTTATGATATACCACCAGAAAGGGATATAGCATTTAGTGGATGGCATTATGCAACAATACCAGGAGATGTATATTCGGATTTACAAAGAGCGGGCGTAATAGAAGATCCATATATAGGAAGAAACATGGTAAAGCAATCTTGGGTACAGTATTACGAATGGTGGTATATTTGTAGATTTAACGTACCGAAAGATTTTAAAGAGAAGGATTTGCAATTAATTTTTGGAGGGATAGATTATAGTTGCGAAATATGGTTAAATGGGCATCATTTAGGAAAACATGAAGGTATGTATTCGCCGATAAAGTTTGATATTACTGGACTAGTGAGAACATATTTAGATGTGGATAATGCTAGTGAGTGTTGCAATCATTTAGTTGTAAAATTAGATATACCGCCACAAACTTTGCATAACATAGCAGGGCTACACCATACATTTTCGGGCGATTATCTTCCAGGGTTTATCCCGGTTGGAATATGGCGTTCTGTAAAGATTTTAGCATATGAGAATGCGAGAATAGACGATTTGTATGTACATCCGAGACTTACTGAAAACGGAGCCGAATTAGACATAACGGCCACGTTAGAGTTGAAAGCAGCAGCCAATGCGAATTATGATGTAGTGATAACAGTTTATGATGACGACACAAATATAGTTCATAAAAAAACAGCTAGATTTTATCCAGGGGATAATGAAATAGAAGAGATAATAAGCGTACCGGATGCTAAGCTTTGGTGGCCATGGGATCTAGGTGATCAACCATTATATTTTGCAAAGATGGAAATATATGAAAACGGTAATTTATTAGATATTGCTTCGACCAGATTTGGAATTAGAGAAATAAAGATGGATTATAATCCAGGTTTTACGTTAGAAGAATGTGAGACTCCTTGGACTTTTGTTATAAATGGTAAACCTATATTTTTACGATCTGGATGCTGGGGCGGACCACCATCGTTTTTATATGGTAGAAATTCTCGCAAAAAGTATGAAAATTTATTAAATTTAGCCAAGTACGGTAATTTTAATAATCTTCGAATATTTGGATGGCATCCACCAGAAGTTGATGATTTTTATGATATATGTGACGAATTAGGGATAACAACATGGACTAATTTTCCATTATCCTCACAAGTTTTGCGAGATGATCCAGCATATGTAAATGCGGTATTATATGAATGTGGCGAAATAGTGAAAGAGAGAAGAAATCATCCGTGCAATATATTTTGGATGGGTGGAGAAGAAGTATTTTTTAGTGAAGCACAAGTTAGAAGTCACAATAAAAGGATGATGAAAGAAGTTGGAAGGTATATTAAGCGTTATACAGATGTACCTTATGCGGATGCCAGTATGATGAGTTCAGCACCAGCTAGGAAATTAGGATATAAAGCGAAAGAATGTTTACATTATAATGGAGCTTATTATGCAGCAGGCAGAACAGCTATGGAAGATTATTTTGCAAATCCGTTATTAGAGTGTGCTATAGTTCCTGAACTATGTGGAGCGGCCGTACCAAATTTAGAAAGTTTAAGAAAATTTATTCCTGAAAACGAAATATGGCCACCAGGTCCATCTTGGGGTTATTTAATGGCCAATTTAGAAATATTAAGAGCTATAAACATGGATATTTTTGGCGATGAATGTTACGATAGCATTGAAAATTTTATTGATGCGACTCAAAAGTCTCAGGGTGAAGTATATAAATTTGCTATTGAATTTATAAGACGCAAAAAGCCACATATGAGTGGAGTAGCATTATGTCATTTTATAACTAATAGGCCATTAATGAAATGGGAGATTATAGATTATTATGGAGTGCCAAAGCAAGCTTTAGAATATGTAAAAAAGGCTTTTGCGCCGTTAACGCCGTCTATCGAATATAGTAAGCGTAGATTTATGCCAGGTGATGAATTTAAGGCTAATGTTTGGGTATTAAATGATTTATATCAAAAGTATGAAAATATAGTTTGTAAGATCAAAATAAAATATTCAGATGGAAAAGAAGATAATTTTGAAGAAGTTATAGATTGCATTGAAGAAAATATTAGTAAAAAATGCTTTGAGATTAGTTCTGTTGTATCTGGAGAGTTATTTGATAGATTTAACATTTTTGTGGAACTATATGATGGAGAAAATTTAATTGCCGCAAACGATTATTTTTTAATTGTAGACGATCAATTAGAAGCTCTAAATAGAAAGGTTGCTCTATATCAAGCTCATAGGACTAAAACATTAAAATATGGCAAAACATTGTATCGTGATTTTCCAGAAGTTTTAGAATTAGATTAACCTAAACGGAAAAAGGCCCCTACTTATTTAAAACAGTAGGGGTTTTTCATTATGGATGACCGACCGCCAATTAATAGTTACTTTCTTCTCGTACAATTTCTACGGCTCGTTTTAATTTGTCTAAATTACCATGAAGTTTATAAATATCCCGAAAGATAAATTCTGCATGAACATTATTTTTTCTAATAATTTCCATCGAAGTTTTTATATGTTGTCTAAATGCTTCTTCATCAAAATATTTTTCGGATCCGATAAATTCTGGCGAAGGCTTTCTGGAATAAATAATTTCTCGTTCGGCTAATCTAGGAGCAATAAAATTTTCATCACAAGCAGGGGAAATGGAAACTTTACGTAAATTCGGAATATTTTCGATGCTATCGCCCCAAAAATTACTTATAGGTTCTCTAGAGCCATAATATACCAATCCAAATTCTTGAGCTATCCTTTTAGTTTCGGGGAGAATAAATTCTCTAAAGACTTTAGCAGAAACGCCACTGACCTCCTGTGCATCAACGTAGCCCCAGGTATCCATAGTTTTTATTTTATCAATTTGATTAGGTAAATCATTAGTGAAACAATAGCTACCGCCACCAATATAGTTATTTTGATTATGCGAATTAATGCAGTGCTCATATTCTTGGAATTTTAACATATGAATTGTATCATTTGCTAAAAAAGTCATTAAATCCTTAAATTCATTTGGCTCTTTAGCTAGAGCATAAAATAAGTTATCTTTTCCTAGTAAAAGAAGCGCTTGATAAACTATATTACAGTTCCATCTGTTTGTTACATTGATGGGGACAACATCTAATATATCTCCTAAAATATTTTGAATTTGTTGTTTTTTGGTGTTAATACTTTTATAGTTAATCTTATATTTACTAAATGATAGTTTATAAAAATCATTTTTTAATGATATTAAATGTGGTTTTATTTGTATATCTTGATAATTAAATGAACATATTCTATGAGGACTAAAGCCATAGCGTAAACTTTCTATTTCAAATTCTAAAGGATAATAATTAGGAACTATTTTGTCATCATTAAATAATTGGTAAGGTATTATATTTTTTAATAATTGCTCTTCTATTTCACGTGCTAATATATTATGACAAATTAAATTTGGACAGATATCTCGCCAAAAACTTGTTTCATCGATAACAATCATAGGAACATCTAGTTTTAAGTCATTATGTGCGTACCAACGTTTGACGGTTTCATCCATAGTAGATAAATTAGCAATCTCTAGTTGTTGTTTTGCCAACATGCGTAAATATTCACGTTCTTTTTTGTTAATCCTCATAATATACCAATCCCCCTTGATTTAATTTGATTAAATCATGATTTCTTTAATAAATTTTCATATGGTTTTAGCATGTAATTAGTTAGTTTAGGTTGGATATTCTTTTGACCGAATTTAGAGTTAATAAGTTTCCCTAATAATTTAAATTTAAATATTTTTAACTTTTGTTTTTGAGGAAAATCATATAAACCGGTTTGTTTATAAAATTTATCATCCTCAGTCATAAGGCCTTGCATTAAATAGACCATATCTCTAAATATTTTCATACCACCTTGATAGTAAAAATTGCTAGAAACAGCCACTTTATAATTTAAAGCATATTCTAGAGATAAGGCTAGATTTGTTATACTAGTTGGTGTTGACTGTACTAATTCATCTGTAACTATTCCACTAATATAAGTTCCTGAAATTTGGATTCTAGCATCAATGACCATTTGCAAGTTAGGTTCTTGCCTATAGTTTCCACTTATTAAATATCCAACAGGTTTACCTTTGTTTAGTGGGCGATGGCCATTAAAAAATTGTCTGTCGTCATAACATTTTAAGGATGAATGAGCATAGTGATTTTTTATTGTGAATGCGTAAATGATAGCATCGGCCATTTCTATGCTATCTTGAAATAATTCTTCAAAGTTATCCTTATAGATGCAAGAAGCAGTGCTCATGCATTTTAAGCAACCTGAGCAACCGCCAGAGAATTTATAATTTCTAATATTGATTTCTCGGACGGAATATTTGGATGCATGTTTAAAATCTATAACCATGTTTGCAATACTAGTTTCGTCCGGACTATAATCAGAGAGAATTAAAATATCTCTATCAGTGAGTTTTATATTATTTTGATCTGTTTTTAGTTGCGAGGTATATACCGGATGATTATTTTTTTCATATGGAGGTATATATTTTGTATTACCGGTTACTACATCAAAAATTAATTTATCAAAAAACAATTTTAAAGTTTCCTGGCCTGTTGGGTTAAGCAGATCTTCCATTCCAGCAGAAATACCATCTACATAACGCATGCCTAGATCATATGAATTTTCTTCAATAAATTTATGTGCTGTAACATCATAAAATTTCATAGATGTAGTAAATTGAGTAGCAGTTTTCCCGGCCAAATTTACCTTATGTTCATGTAACAGCTCTATAAAGTTTAAAAGCTGACTAGGAACTAAAAAGGTATATACGGGGTAAGCAAATATTATTATGTCAGCATATTCTAAAATCTCGATTTCTTCTGCGCAATTTTTTTCTAAAGCCTTAATTTTTTGACTTACATTTAATATAGAAAAATTATGTGTAGGATAGATTTTGGCTAAATATAATATGCTTTGTAGCGTTATACTGTTATTTCCTTTGGGGCTACCATTTATTACTGCAATATTCATACATATTATTCCTTTCCATAAAAAAGATATTTATCATTATAATATATATTTTGCTTTTTAACAATAAAAAATGACCTAGATATTAGGTCATTAAGTTTACACTAATATTAAAACTACTTCGATCACCTCTATACCTGGCTATAGAATATTCTATAGGTACTCCATCAGCATTGGATCCGACGGTATAAAATAATTGAATGGCTTTGCCTTTCTTGATTTCTAGTAGTTTAACATCTTGGTCGTTTGCTTCGGTTACTTCAATTCTTTTTTTTAGTTTCACAACTTTATTATCCGAATCTAGACTGAGAAGATCATATAAACTTTCATTTTCTAAATTATGATTAGTTAAAAAGGAACATCTTTCGAATGGTAAGTAGGTTATAATTGTTGCTAAAGGCTCATTATCCACTATACGTTTACGATGTAGATATAATATATCGGATCCATTTTCTAAATTTAATATTTGTGCTATTTCAGATGTTGCTTTTATTCGTTTAAATCCTAATAGGTAGATTTGAGCATTAATATGATCTAATCCGAGTTGAAAATTTTCTGTTTGCTGAACAAAACTATTTGAAAGTTTCTGTTTTGCTACTAATGTCCCTTTTCCTTTTTGGCGAGTTAAATAGCCTTCTCTTACTAAATCTAAGACTGCTTGTCTTACGGTGGTACGACTTATGCTATACATTTTGCTCAGTTCTAGCTCTGTTGGAATCATAGTCCCTACAGGATAAAAATTAGATTCTATATCATGTAACAAAATTTGTTTGAGCTGGTAAAACATAGGGATAGGTGCCAATTTGTCTATTTTTTTCATTTGATTAACGTTATGTTCCACAAAAATACCCCTTTCATTTAATATATTAATTCAATACTAGCTTATATTTACACTAAAAGCAAGCTATAAAAAGGTTTTTGACATTGGTAGTAAATAAATGCAACAAAATAAGTACTAAAAAAATTATTAGTTTTAGTAAATAAATATCAAAAAAATCCAATAATTTTTAAGGAGAATATAAATATAGCAACAAGATGTAATTGTTACAACATAGGTATATCATTATAAAAATTAACTACTAACAGCGAAATTGTGGATTATTTTTCTATTTAAGAAAGCGTTGACATAATTTCTTAAACATAGTATTCTAAATCGGAAAAATAACTTAAATTAAGGAGAAACCTATGGCAAACATTATTATTTCACCATCAAAATACGTTCAGGGTAAGGAAGAAATGACTAATCTTGGAAGCTATACTACATGTTATGGCCAAAGATCTTTAATATTAATAAGTGAATCAGGCATGAAAAGATTTAAAGAGGTTATTGAAAAATCTTTGGAGAAAGATAAAGTTGTTCCGATTTTTGAAATTTTTCATGGTGAATCAAGTAAGAATGAAATTAATAGACTAGTAAAAATTGCGGATAACAATAATTGCGATAATGTTATAGGAGTAGGTGGCGGAAAAATTTTAGATACAGCCAAGGCAGTAGCATATTATAAAAAATGTCCGGTAATCATAGTACCAACGATAGCGTCTACGGATGCGCCATGTAGTGCGTTGACAGTAATATATACAGATGAAGGGATTTTTGAAGAATATTTATTTTTGCCACAGAATCCGAATTTAGTATTATTAGATACGCAAGCTATAGCGAAGGCCCCGGCCAGATTGTTAATATCAGGGATGGGGGATGCGCTGTCTACGTATTTTGAGGCTAGGGCCTGTAAATTATCTGGAGCGATATCATGTGCTGGTGGACAATCTACGGTTACAGCACAAGGTCTTGCTAAATTATGTTATGATACGTTGCTGGAGTTTGGATATAAAGCAAAGGTCGCAATGGATCAAAAAGTTTCTAGCAAAGCCGTAGAAAATATTATAGAAGCGAATACCTTGCTATCGGGAATCGGATTTGAGAGTGGCGGATTAGCGGCAGCGCATGCTATCCACAATGGATTTACAGTAATAAATGAATGTCATCATATGTATCATGGCGAAAAAGTTGCTTTTGGAACTATTGTGCAGCTAGTATTAGAAGATGCACCGGAATTATTTGAGGTTATTAAGTTTTGTAAATCGGTAGGATTACCTACAACATTAAAAGAGTTAGGGATTGAAAAGATAGATCCGGAGCAAATAAAAAAAGTGGCAGAAGTCGCCACTGTGCCTAACGAAACTATTCATAATTTACCGTTTAAAGTTAGTTCTGATGATGTATACGCTGCTATTTTAATAGCGGATTCATTAGGCCAATAAGATAAATTTAAAAATTCATTAATCTGTTGTCTCTGAATTTTTATTTTGAAGGCTTCAGATTAATATTTTTATGATTTTTATTTAGTCTAACATTTGTTCTTCGGATGGGTCATCCATAGTTTGGGTTTAATGTATTATTATTTAGTCTAATCTAACATTTGTCCTTTGACTGAATCATCCATAGTTTGAGTTTAATGCATTATTATTTAGTCTAATCTAACATTTGTCCTTCAGCTGGATCATCCATAGTTTCAGTTATTTCGGAAATTTCTGTAGATGGATCAACTTCGGAAGAATCATTTTTAAGATTTATAGCAATGCTATTACAAACGGGAAAGCCTAGTTCAGCTTTCAATTCTGGTTCTAATATACCGGCGTATTTCTTTCCTTTTCTAAACATCTCAACACCTCCATCATATTATAGTTTAACCAAATTTTAAGTACATAATTCAACTTTTTATTTACAATAGCCATTTTTTCATTTCTCGATTAAAATATGTTAAAAATAAAAGGGTTTTGACTGCGAAAATTGAAGTGCATTATGCATTAATAGATTATATGCAAAAAGTTTAGTATTTAACTATTAATACTTAATTTCCAGTGTTTATATCCTTGAAAAGATTTTATAAACATAGTATAAGGAACATGATAGCTTTTTATCATTGTTCATTAGTTAGGAGCTGATTTTATGCAAAAAGTTATACTTGGAATAGATAGATTTCATGAATTTGACACTCCTCACGCCTAAAGGCGGGGGATTCTAAAGTGATTAAAGGACATACAAATTCATTTCTGAGCGTCCAACCTTTAGTTATGGGTATGCCATTACCCTTCATACAACAGGACATATAGTCTTATATGCTGATACACTTTTACCATGTATCCGAGACCCTGAGTCCTTAATAAATAGTTTTAACGACTTTTTCTTGTCGTGTTTCACTTTAGAAACATTTTCGGTGCATTGAATATTTTACGCTAGAAATGACTACTTCTAGCAACCGTTTATATTCAGTTGTATTTAAAATAGCCTTATATCCCCATAGCTAAAGCTAGGGGCTTTACGGCTTGTATGGTAATAATGTGTTTATACAATGCTCAGTTTATGAAGTATCAATTATTTCTGGCCAATAAATTGCTAGAAGCACACAATAGTGTTGTTTCGATAGCCATGAGAAATCCATATGATATAGATTTATTGGTTCGTCCGCAAACCACCATAAAAACTTTTGAATATACTCCATTATCTATGGATAGTTTATTATCTGTATTATTTTGATAAGGTTTAATGATTATAAGTTTGAGGCTTAAACTTAGTAGTTAGGTTGTATAAGTTTTCAGAATTAGCAGCGAGTTCTTCACTTATTGCGGCACTTTCTTCGCTAGTAGAAACATTAGTATCTACAACATTCATAATATCAGCCATGCTTTTGTTCATTTCATGGATAGTTTTTACTTGCTCAGCGGAAATATTATATAAATCACTAATAATTTCGAGAACTTTATTCGAGCTATCCTCGATTTGTACGAAAGCTTCTTCTGTTGTATGGGCTAAGGTTCTACTTTTGTGAATATTATTAACAGTACTTTCGATTAAATTGGTCGTATCTTTAGCGGCTTGAGTAGATTTTTGGGCTAGATTACGAACTTCTTCAGCAACGATGGAGAAGCCTTTTCCAGCCTCTCCTGCTCTAGCCGCTTCTATGGCTGCATTTAGGGCTAAAAGATTTGTTTGGAAAGCTATATCATCGATGGTTTTTATTATAGCTTGAATGTTTTTAGAATCTTCCGAAATAGTTTCTATAGCACCTAACATAACCTTCAATTTAGAAACGCTATTTAGTACAATTTGGCTAGAATTTTCTCCAAATTCTCTTGCATCAATACTAGATTCGGCTATTGTATCAGTTTGCGCCGACATTCTTTTAAGAGCGACGGATAATCTAGATATGCTTGTATTTTGTTCTTCGGCTCCTTTTGCTAAATCTTGAGCACCTTGGGATATTTCGTCCGCACCTTGGCTAAGCTGACCACTAGAATCTGTAATTTGCATAAGTAATGAACTGATCTCTTTTCTAAAAGTTTCTACAGCGTCAAGAATTTGTTGAAAATCTCCACGGAAAATTATCTTCGGGTTATAGGTAAAATCACCTTTTGCAAACTCGGATAAAATATCACTTATAGACTTTATGTAGTTACTTAAGTCTTGCATGGATAGATTAAAGTTATCATTTACTCTCTTAATTTCCAAACATTTTGTTTTAAGTGATAATTGAATGTCTAAATTTCCTTTAGAAAATTCTACGATTCCTTGTTCTACTTGAATTAAATTATTAACAACATCCGTTCTAATCCATCTTAAATAAATTGCGAGCGTAATAAAAAAGGCAATTAAAGAAGCTATGATTAATGTTAAACTGGATATTTGGACTACATGATAATTACTTTCACTTATTAACATTTCATCTTCTATCATTTCTATTATGACATCCAATGCTGTTACTAACTGATGTAGAACAGGCTCCAGCTGTGTCATATAAATCTCAAATGCTTTTACTTGATCTTGCACGATAATTGCATTTATAGAATTCATGTTACTAACAATATCATCATGGTAAGCTTGTATAGTTTGTATTTTGGAAAATATTTCTGTGCTTTTTGAAAAATGGTTCATACTATCTGCGTCATAAAAATCCCAAAGGTTAGCATCTAATCGAGTAGATACAGCCTCACCTAGTATAATTGCACTTAAAAATTTTTGAGTTAAGATATCGGTTGATTCTTGAGCTTGATACAATTGATTCGTAATATTATGTGTTTGAACTAATTCATCCATAGACTTTTGTATTCCATTAAATGAATATAAAACAACAGCTAGTAGAAAAAGGACAAAAGTCACTAAAAGGGTTGATATAGTTACTATTACTCTTTTTAATTCTACTGTTTTCATTTCTATCACTCCTTATACTTTTTTTGAATAACAATATTATAGTTCAAAATTCGAAAAAAGTAAATAGAATATAATTAATAATTTAATTTATTTTGACATTATATAAATTTGTTAAAAAATAATAAATTTTATTGATACTAAGGAGTAAGCACATAAGATATTATAATTTTTAAACTTTTAGATAATAAATTCATTATATTGAATAAAAATTGCTATTAATTGAACAACAAAAAAAGGTGCTATTAATAATAAGTAGCACCTGGACAAATAATAATATAGATATATTTAATAATCTAATACCAATTCACGAGAGTCACTGATTTGTTCTACTTCGCCAAAATCATCGTTTCCGACTACATATTCTAACTTAGAAGGACTAATTGCACGGATAAATAAAAATGCGGCATGATCTAATTCGGATTCATCGATTCTAAGAATAGCTTTTTTAGCCTTACTAATACTAAGGGAATGACCTTTTAAAGAAGGATAAATGGTATAATATATTTCTGTTTCTAAGGAAGTAGCTGGTATATATTTAACCCATTGTTCATAAGGAGTGTGGGGAGTGACCAGTAACTTAAGATGGTTATTCGCATCGCAATCGCCGACATAATATTGGAATGGAATATGACCATGTTCGGATTTACTATAATCAGTAATTAAAAGTTTACCACCTTGGCGACCTTTTAATACGCCAAAGGCCACGCCCATAGCACCCATAGTAGCAAAGTAATTAGATTCGGTAAGAGCAATATGGAGTTCTTTCATTTTAGCTAAACTATTATTAGTACCGATGTAAGGGAAAATGTCAAATATATCTTCTTTTAAAGAAATTTGAGTAGGTAATTCGATTTCCACATACTCTTCTGGTTCTACATAATCTGGTGGTTCAGGTAGCGGAGCAGTTAAAGGATCCAAATCATCTTCGAGAGCATCATCAATATTGTCTGGCGGGTCTAATGGATCTGAATCCAATGGATCTGAATCCAATGGATCTGAATCCAATGGATCTGAATCCAATGGATCTGAATCTAATGGATCTGAATCTAATGGATCTGAATCTAATGGATCGTTCTCGGTTTCTAGCGAGTCTTCTAATTGTTGATTATACATATCTAAAGTTTCTTTAGCCTTAATAGTTTGTTCATGAATGCGTTCACGGGCTGCTTTATTTTCTGCTTCAACTTGAACGACACGTTCTTTATAGTAATTTAAGAGTTCGCCATTCCATTCTGTCAAAGCTGTTCTAGCTACTTTTTTCGATAAATGTTCTACAAGAAGAGACTTGGAGCAATTGCCACCTAAAAAAATATGTATTTTTTCAGGATATACATTAAATCTAGCACAAGTTAATTTAATAAACTCAAAAAATTCATTTAATCCAATTTCAACACGTGTTTCTAGTATTTTTATTAAGTCACGTTTTTTTAATTTAAACTTAATTTTACGTTTAAATCCTTCTCTATCAAATAAGACTATTTTTGTTTTGGCTTTTACAGAACCTATGTTTTCTAATATAGGTCTAAGAGTATTAATCATAATAACAGTATTACGCTTAGCTTCTTCCGAATTGCTGATAAAAGCATCTTCTCCAATAAAACGTTTACCATCCTTTGGTCTAGTAAACTGAATGCGTTTCTTTAAAAGTATTTTTTGATGTTGAGTTAGAACTTCATATGCTAAGGCCTCTAACAAAATTTCACCACCAAGATATTTGTTTCCTCTAGATCCTAATTCATCCACTGTGTATGTGTATCTCATATCTTCAGTGGAAAATTTATATAAGCCGAAAGAAAAATTTGTTGTATAGGCCCCTATATCAAATACACCGTAGAATACGGGCTTATTAGGAGTAGGCTGAATATTATAACCAGTTAATGCAGTCAATCCATAGGCAGTTGCTTCAGCAATGCCTATTTCTACACTAAAGTTTTGCATAATCTCTTCATTTTCTAAAATAGCAACAGGGAGAGACTTCTTTATTCCGTTGCGAAAAGATTCCAAAAGCTTATCTAAAGCTGGTTGTTCGAATACTTTTGGACAGGCTAATATATATTTTAAATGGATTCCATTATTCATATTATTAATAAAAGAACCTAAATAATAAGCATATAATTCTACTGGATTGAATTCTGTTTCTTCATTTAAGGCTAAAAAAGAATGTAAATCATACATTTTGCCAGTTTTATCTTTAATACGTAAATGACCACTAGGTTTAGAAGCCCAAGGTTTTATGTCATACATAAAGCTAGAAAAAATATTACTAGATGCCCTTAAATATTCTGGTATAACAGTATGAGAAGTTGCTAGATCGGCCCATTGTGTCATGGGTCTACCTATAGCAGATTTATAATCTGTCAAAAAGTTTTCTAAATTTTTAAAATGAAGAATAGCAGGAATCTGAAAATCAGATTTGTCGATAGGTTTTTGAAAATCTTTGGCCCCTATTCTTAAAGGTGCAATTAAAGAATTTTCATCCAACATAGCGACAGTAACATTTCTAGAACCAAAATTTATTCCTATGTATCCTTCTTTTATATCCAAAATAGGATCTCTATAAAAAGTTCCGGTAGCATCTCTGTAAGCAGCATTAGTATTTTCCCAGTGACCTCTATTTGGATCTTTTAACATTTTTTTATCATATTTAACGTTGCCAAGTCTTTTGAATTCAAAATTAATCAAATCATTACAATAAGCTAAGGCTTCTTTTGTAGGTTTTGCAGCGGGTTTTTTTGACGGTGCGTTTGCCATAATAATTCCTCCTAAATCTATTTTAATATAATTTTAACTGCTTTAGAGAAAATTGTCAAGATTAGGAATAGAATAAAACCTGACCCTATTCCCAATTTTTATATTAAATAAATAATAGTTATAAAAATTTTTGAACAAATCGTTCTATTCGAAGTAATGCTTCCTTTAGTTCATCAATAGAGTAAGCGTAAGAGCAACGAATATAGCCATCCCCAGATTTACCAAAGGCATCACCGGGTACAACCGCAACTTTCTCCTCTTGTAATAGTTTTTCACAAAATTCAAGACTATTCATGCCTGTCTTTTTTATACATGGGAAAACGTAAAAGGCTCCTTTTGGCTCAAAACAGTCAAGTCCCATCTTTCGAAATCCATCTAGCATTAATTTTCTTCTATTATTATAAGCATCACACATGTACTTAACGTCGTCATCTCCGTCCCGTAAGGCTGCGATAGCACCGTATTGACTGGTTGTTGGAGCACACATTAAAACATATTGGTGCATTTTTGTCATGGCTTCTATAATCTCAGCTGGGCCTAAAGCATAACCTATTCTCCAACCGGTCATAGCATATGCTTTGGAAAGACCACTTAAAATAACAGTTCTTTCGTACATTCCCTCAATACTTGCGATAGAAACATGTTTTACGCCATATGTTAATTCGGCATATATTTCATCGGATAATACAATTAAATCATGCTTTTTTATAACTTCAGATATAGCTAATAATTCCGATTTTTCGAGTATAGCACCAGTGGGATTATTGGGATACGGTAAAATTAAAATTTTGGATTTTTCCGTGATAGCCTCTTCTAATTCTTGTGCAGTTAACTTAAAATCATTTTCACTTTTTGTAGCTATGGTCACTGGTATTCCGCCCGCAAATATAGTACACGGCATGTAAGCAACAAAAGATGGTTCGGGAATTAAAACTTCTTCGCCACCATTTAATAAAGTTCTAAGTGCAACGTCAATGCCCTCGCTACCGCCGACTGTCACAAGTATTTGATTTGTAGGATTATAGACTAAGTCAAATCTTCTGGCCATATATCTAGAAATTTCTTCTCGTAAAGGTAGCATTCCTGCATTGGCTGAATATACAGTTTTTCCTTGTTCTAATGAATAAATAGCTTCTTCTCTTACATGCCAGGGTGTATCAAAATCCGGTTCGCCAACACCAAGAGAGATAGCATCACCCATTTCAGTAACAATATCAAAAAATTTTCTAATCCCAGAAGGTGGCATAGTAGCTACTTTAGTTGAAATTTTATTGGCTATACTCATGGAGACACCACCATTCTTTGATCAACTTTTGCTTGTTCAAAAATTGTGCTGTGATCTTTGTATCTTTTTAATACAAAGTGAGTTCTAGTAGTCAATACTTCATCAATAACAGCTAATTTTTGACTAACAAAAGTTGCGACTTCTTTTAATGTTTTGCTTTTTACTATAACCGTAAGATCAAAACCACCAGACATTAAATATAAAGCTTCAACTTCTTTAAAAAGGGAAAGACGCTGAGCAATTCTATCAAAGCCTGTTCCTCTACTTGGAGTAATTTGCACTTCTACTAAAGCTGTAACGATTTCTGTTTCAGTAATTTTATCCCAGTTTATCAAAGTTTTATATCCACAAATAATTTGTTCATCTTCCAACTGAGCTATAATAGAAGAAACGATTTCTGGGGTTGAATCTAAAATAATGGCTAGATCTTCTATAGAATATTTAGCATTTCCTTCTAATAATTTTAAAATTTTAGTTTTCATAATAGTCGGTCCTCCTAAAAAAATAGCTGCACCATAAAAAGAGTGCAGCTATAAAGATTAGTATCTAATTACTTGTTAAGGTTAAAGAAAGAGCAAAGTCCTTTATATTCGGAAACATCACCAAGTTCTTCTTCAATTCTAAGAAGTTGATTATATTTGGCAGTTCTGTCAGAACGACAAGGAGCGCCAGTTTTAATCTGTCCAGCATTAGCCGCAACCACAATGTCTGCTATAGTCGTATCTTCGGATTCACCGGATCTATGAGAAACAACAGCAGTGTAACCAGCTCTGTTAGCCATTTCGATTGCTTCAAAAGTTTCAGTTAAAGTACCAATTTGATTTACTTTAATTAAGATTGAGTTAGCAATACCTTTTTTGATACCTTCTTTAAGAATGCTAGTATTAGTAACGAATAAGTCGTCACCAACAAGTTGAACACGATCGCCAAGTCTTTCGGTAAGGATTTTCCAACCAGCCCAGTCTTTTTCGCCTAAACCATCTTCGATAGAAATGATAGGGAATTTGTTAACAAGGTTTTCGTAGTAGTCAACAAGTTCTTCAGAAGTTCTAACTACTTCCTCACCTTTCATCTTGCTTTCGCCCTTGAAGTAATACTTGCCATCTTCATCACAATAAAGCTCAGAAGCTGCAGGATCTAGAGCAATTCTAATTTGTTCTCCTGGTTTATATCCGGCTTGTTCAATAGCCTCAACAATAATAGAAAGAACTTCTTCAGAAGTTGCTAAATCCGGAGCAAAGCCACCTTCATCACCTACACCAGTAGAAAGGCCTTTTCCTTTAAGAACTTTTTTAAGAGTGTGATAAACTTCTGCACACATTCTAAGACCTTCTTTAAAACAGCAAGCACCAACTGGCATTATCATAAATTCTTGTAGGTCAACTGTATTGTCCGCATGCTCTCCACCATTTAAAATGTTCATCATAGGAACAGGAAGAACTTTAGAGTTGAATCCACCAAGATATTGATATAAAGGCATGCCTAATGCTTCTGCAGCCGCCTTAGCTACGGCCATAGAAACTCCTAATAGTGCATTTGCGCCGAGTTTGGATTTGTCATCCGTTCCGTCTAGCTCTATCATTTTTTTATCGATAGCAACTTGATCTAGTGCATTCATTCCAACAAGTTCTTGAGAAATAATGTCGTTTACATTATCAACTGCTTTTTGAACTCCTTTTCCTAAATAACGACTAGAATCGCCATCTCTAAGCTCTAATGCTTCTCTTTCTCCTGTAGAAGCTCCAGAAGGAACAATAGCACGTCCGATATAATCTTGTGTACCACCGCTAACAATAACTTCTACTTCTATAGTAGGATTAGCCCTAGAATCAAGAACCTCTCTTGCAAATACATCTGAAATCTCTAAAAAACCTTTCATTAATGTAGCTCCCTTCAAGTTAAAAGAATTTACTTACAATATCATTATAACTACTTTAAAAAAAAAGTAAAGCCATTTTAGTAAATATTTTTTATCACAAACTTTTACATATGCATAATATTACACAAAATAATAAAAATAATTAAAAACTATATTAGCCTTGACGATAAAGAATTTAGACAACATAATAAAATTATAATATAAATAGAAAGGATAATATACAAAGATGAAAGAACCTATTTTGGTAATTATGGCAGCTGGTATGGCTAGTCGATTTGGAGCTTTAAAGCAAGTTGAGCCTATAACGGAGCATGGAGAATTTATAATAGACTTTTCTATTTATGATGCTATACAGGCCGGATTTAAAAAAGTAGCATTTATAATAAAAAAGGAGGATGAGCTAAAGTTCAAAAATGCGATAGGAAAGCGAATACAAGATAAAATAGCTGTAGAATATATATTTCAGGATATAAACGATGTTCCTTTAGGCTATGATGTACCAGAAGGTCGAGTGAAGCCATGGGGGACAGGACACGCCGTATTATGTGCGAGAGACGTTGCGAACGCACCGTTTGCAGTAATAAACGCTGATGATTTTTACGGACGAGATGCATTTATCAAAATATATAATTTTTTAAAAGAAGCCGAAGAAGACGAAAGATACGCAATGATAGGCTATGTATTAGAAAATACATTAAGTGATCATGGTACAGTAACACGAGGAGTATGTAACGTAGAAAACGGATATTTAATAGATATACAAGAAAAGTTGAACATTGAAAAAGTTGGAGATATGATAAGAGGTCAGGATCATGGACAATTTTTAAAACTAAAACCAGAGACGACGGTATCCATGAATGTTTGGGGATTTGTACCTAGTATATTTACTAGTATAGAAACTGGATTTATGGAATTTTTGGAATTAAATTTAGAGGATAATCCATTAACTTGTGAATTTATATTGACATTCGTAATAAGTCATATATTAAAGAGTGATAGAAAAGCGGTAAAGGTATTAGAATCCAAAGACAAATGGTTTGGAATGACATACAAAGAGGATAAACCGATGCTCATTGCTGCAATAAAGGATCTGCAAGAACGAGGGGTCTATCCTAAAAACTTATGGCTATAGAATTTATTAGAAAATTAATTTCAGAAATAAAATTAAAAGATAAAATAAATTACGAAATTACGCCGACAATGGCGTCTTTTTTTGCCCAAACTTCATTATTTGTATGGATAATATCCGGATGCCAAGAGAAAGTACCATCCATATAAGCTTTTTTAGTAATAAGAGAAGATTCTTTTTTACCTCTAAGTTTAGTTACTTCGTGGATGTAGGAGAATAGAGCCGAGCCGGCCTGTACATAAGACTGATCTTTAACCAAACTTTCGGGTACTAAGATATCATTGACTTCTAAAAAGTTTTGAGCGGATTTTTTTATATTTCTGATAGTAGCAGGCGAAAGGACCAAACAATCTTTAAATTCAGTATTAATATGAGTATTTAATTGCAGTCTTAAGATATCACGCGCGGCCTGATCATCTAGCAAAAGAGTATCTATATTGTTATCAACCAACATTTTAGATAGATCAATTAAAGAAATAGGTATAATTTTCAAGCATTCATCCAAATCATCTTCGTTTATCTCTTCTAAACCATTGTTTGTTAATTGAAAAAAAGTACCCTCGAACGAATACACATCTGTCTTATTTCGACTGGCTATATAAGCCCAAATTACGGAGTTGAGATGAAGCAAAGTTACTTGGCTAGCCAATTCAAAACGAAGTTTATTTTTGTAGAAATATTCGTATATGATTGGTTCATCGTACATGATAATGACATTGCTATCCTTAAATTTTTTACAATTAAGAGGATAATTTAAATAATCGATTAAATCACTTAAGTCATGATGGCAATATAATTCATAAAAATCACTACTACTAAATGCAAAATTTTTAAACTCACCTTTGTAATAGTCGCAAACGAAAGCATTATGTTTACTAATGGCAAATATAATAGTATCCATAGTATCTCCTATTTTTTGGCTGTAAAAGTATTAGTTATATGATCATGATAATTAAATTTGGTAGCGATTTCATTTGCTACTCGATTGACGAAAGCAGTTAAATCCTGGACACCTTCGTCACCTTTTTGTCTACTTCTAACAGAGACAGTTTTGTTTTCCATTTCATCGGCGCCCACCACTAAAATATACGGTATTCTTTCATTGCGGGCTTCACGAATTTTGTAGCCAATTTTTTCTGCTCTGTGGTCTACTTCAACAAGAATTTTTTTGGATTTTAAGGCTTTACATACGTCTGCGGCGTAATCTGCATATTTATCTGAAATTGGCAACACCTTTACAGCGACCGGAGCCAGCCAGGTTGGGAAAGCACCAGCATATTTTTCTATGAGCATTGCTAATGTTCTTTCGTAGCAACCAAGGGATGAACGGTGAATAATATATGGTATCTTCTTTTCGCCGTTTGCATCTATATAGCTCATATTAAATCTTTCGGCCAACGCAAAGTCGATTTGAACCGTAATTATCGTATCTTCTTTTCCGTGAACATTTTTAAATTGAATATCTAGTTTAGGGCCGTAAAATGCTGCTTCATCATCAGCTTCTTTATAATTTAGTTTAAGATGATCTAAAATATTTTTCATGATTGATTGAGTGTTTTCCCAAGCTTCTGGGTTATCAATATATTTACCTTTGGAATTTGGACTCCATTTTGAAAATCTATAAGAAATATCTTTGTCAATACCGATAGTTTTCATAATATATTGAATTAGGTCAACCACATTTTTAAATTCTTCTTCTAACTGCTCTGGCGTGCAGATTATATGACCATCGGCTAAAGTGAATTGTCTAACACGAATTAAGCCATGCATTTCTCCGGACGATTCGTTTCTTGCTAAAGTAGCAGTTTCGGCGTATCTAATAGGTAAGTCACGATAGCTATGCTGATCTTGTTTATATATAGCAAATTGAAATGGGCAGGTCATTGGACGTAGAGCAATTACTTCATCATCTTTTTCTTCGTCACCCATTATAAACATGCCATCTTTGTAATGACTCCAGTGGCCAGATATTTTATATAAATCATTTTTAGCCATGCTTGGAGTTTTTGTTAAAACATAACCATGCTCTTCTTCTAAGTCTTCTATCCATCTTTGTAGGATTTGAATTATTTTAGCGCCCTTTGGCATTAGTAATGGTAAACCTTGGCCAACGGCTTCATCAGTAGCGAACAATTTTAATTCTCGGCCTAATTTATTGTGGTCACGCTTTTTTGCTTCTTCTAATTCGGTTAAATATTCAGTTAGCATAGCCTTTTTTGGAAATGCTGTACCATATATTCGGTATAACATTTTATTTTTTTCATTGCCACGCCAGTAGGCTCCAGCACAAGAGAGAAGTTTAAATGCTTCTACTTGTTTAGTATTGGAAAGATGAGGCCCAGCACATAAGTCTACAAAATCACCTTGTTTATAAAAAGTAATTTCTACATCTTCCGGAAGTTCATTAATCAGTTCTAATTTATACGGCTCATTTTTCATTAATTCGAGAGCCTCTGATTTTGGTAAAGAAAACTTTTCTAGGGGATATTTGGCCTTAACAATTTTTTTCATTTCAGCTTCGATTAATGAAAGTTCTTCATCACTAAAATGTTTATCGGCATCGAAATCATAATAAAAGCCATTATCTATAGCTGGACCGATAGCTAAAGATATATTTGGATATAAGTTTTTTACAGCCTGAGCTAAAATATGAGATGCGGTGTGCCAGAAGGCTGGTTTATTATCCTCGAAGTCTATCACAGTTCCGTCTTGTAAATAAATATTCATAATTTCTCCTTTGAAAAAAGCTCTCTTTCAAGATACACAAGAGAGCAAGATAGGTTCATTATAAATTTTTACGGCTAAAAATGTCAAGCCTTTAGTTTAAAATAACACGAAACTGAAAAGAAAGTAAAAAAAAGTTAGATAAATGACACACGTCTAATAAGAAATATAATTAGCTGGGTCTTGACGTACACCATTTTTGCGAATTTCGAAATGAATGTGATTGCCCGTAGAATCTCCAGTAGAACCAACTTCGGCTATATGCTGGCCTTTTTCCACTTTGTCACCGACTTTAGCATAATTTTTTGAATTGTGAGCATAGTAAGTCTCATAACCGTTTCCATGGTCAATTATTACTAAATAGCCGTATCCACCATAGTTATATGCAGAATAAGTTACCGTGCCACTGGCTGCTGCGTAAATATTGGTTCCGGCTACAGCCGCAAAGTCGATTCCACCATGGAAAGTACCCCATCTTGGGCCATAAGCAGAAGACATCCAACCGGCTCCATTTAGCGGATGCATGAACATATTTTTGCTAGATGATGATACGCTACTATCGGCCTCCACATACTTTTGTGTAGATGAAGCGACTTTGGTTCCATATTCTATAATACTTTTTTCTTCATTGTATAAGATTTTTTCATCAATAACGCTTCTACCTACTTCTTGGCCATTTACCTTAATTATTTCTACATAAATTTCTTTGATCCCATCTTTTCCACGCTGAATAATTTTTTCTTCACCTTTGTACATAGATGAGTTTGCTATATACTCGATTTCGGCTGGAATTTTCTCAATAAAAGTAGCCTTTTCTATTAATTGAGTACTAAGAGCTGCCTCAGAGTGCGTTTTGGATATTAAAACAGTATCCCCAGGTTGCATGGTATTAACATCGTCGATTTGAGGATTTAAATCAATCAAGTGTTCCATAGTGGTACCATAAGCAAGAGCTACACTCCATAAGTTATCACCAGGAACAAAGGTATAGCTGATATTTTGAGATGGAGGCGTTAATAAATTTTTTCTAACTTCATCTGAATTTATAGATTCTTTTGAAGTATAAATAATTCTACCGCCTATGTCTTGAGTAATTTCTAAACTTTCGGCCACAATTTCAACCGGTTTATCCGAATATATATCAATATCCTCTGAGAGTGACTTAATACTTTCGTCTGTTAAAAGGATAGAATTTTCATTGTCTTGTTTAGTATTAACAAGTGAAAAATGATCTACTGTCGCATTCAGGGCTAAGATGCCCGATGAGCCAACAACTAAAGGAACACGATTAGCGTTGACATGGCTAACGGCAGCTTCTGTAATGATTTGGACATCCGGGTCGTCAGATAAAACATTTATGTAATTATTAGCGACCTGTGTAATGATAGTTTGGGCTTCGAATTCATTATTTACGATTCCGATTACGACACCATCAATAGTTAATTCATAAGCTTCAACTAAATAGTCAACTTTGGAATTTAAAATATCTACTAAATTATCTATATCCATTATGTGGGGATCAGAATCAAAATCAGTAAAACTTTTGGTGTCAAACTTATTTTGAATTTGTATACTTCTACCTTCGGATTCCTCAATTTCGTTTTCGAGTCTTAAATATGCAGCGTAGGCATCTACTTCGTTTTTTACTACACCAATTAATTCATCATCAAAAAATATCTGATATAAACTTTCTTGAGCATAAATTTCGGAATTTGTATTTAGTCCGAATAAAATAAGCCCTATAGAAATTGTTTGAAAAAGTATTTTGTAAAAATTTTTCAGTATACTTTTATCATTCATTTCTTTTAATAATAACATAATCTTAACCTCCATATGCTCTCAAGGAGCGTTTAATAAAGTTAGGTAGTCTGGTGACAGCAATTAAGGGATGACAACAATCAGAATTAATTAAACCCGATAGTTTCGTGACTCAGTTAACTATTAGATAATTATATTTAATATTTATGTAATAATATTGTTTTTATGCCAATTTTTAAGCAAAAAAAATTAAGGTCTGTAATCTAAATTTATATATAAAAAATCTCTCTCACAATTGAATTATAAGAGAGATTTTTATTTTAAAATTTTTATTTAGCTAATCATCTATTGTTTATTTTATTTAATACCATTTCTAATTATAGTGGCTGGATTAGCTTTTTCATAGTATTCATAAGACCACTCAATCCATGAACCATCATAATTTTTTACATTTTCATACCCTAAAGCTTGGGTTAAGACAAATAATGTATGTGCACTTCGAACGCCAGATTGACAATAGGTAATAATGTCTTTTTCTGAAAAATCACCATAAATTTCTTCTAACTCATTTAAAGGTTTCATGGTAGTGTCGTCTTCCAAAGCTACATCCCAATCTAACCAAATCGAATCAGGAATTTTGCCGGGACCAAATGCACCATCTAAAGTGATTTCGCCAGTTTCTTCAGCCGCAGAACGAGTATCCAGAATAACAGTGTTATTTGCATTTAAAGCATTTATCATGTCTTCTAAGTCTGCTGAAATTTTCAAAAACGGATCTGGTGCAACATAATTTGTAATTTTATTTACTTCAGGCGGATAATGACCGGTTGGTAAGCCAAGATTTTGCCAAGCATTTAAGCCACCATCTAAATAGCGAACATCTTGATGTCCTAATAATTTTATTTGCCACCACAAACGCCCTGCATCATGATGATCGTTAAAAGCATATACGACAATGGTTGTATATGGTGTCGCACCATAACTGGATAATATAGCTTCCATTTCTTCGGTACTATTTGACATACCTTCAAATTCAAATGTACCGGATTTAGCAGAATAATCATCTCGCCACATAGTAAATGAGTTTTTTATTGGTGCAGGATTTATAGAAGGATCCAAGGTACCAATAACAATAACGTCTTTGCTTTCATCCTGCATTAAGTCATGCAATTCTTGAGCACTAATGAAGGATTCAGGATGAGCATAATCTTCAAATTTTTCGCTAACTATTTGTGTCGGCTCTGCTATAGCAAATGGGTTTGGCTGACAACAACAGCAATTAGCACCTATGCCCATACCTAAAGAACTTGCTAAAAGTAATTCCGTAAACATAATTATATCTCCTTTTTGATTTTCAAATTTTCAATTTATTTTATGTAATAACATTATGTCTAATATAGTATATTCAACATTTATCTATAAAATGCTACTGAAACTATAATTCTAAAATTGAATAATATTCATTCAATGTTATGTCGGCAAGTTAGTGATTATACATTAATACAATTTGGTATATATGCTTTCTTTAAATACAATAAATAATACTAAATATAGAAAGCATATATACATATATAGAATAGCTAAGCTATTTTTTGCATTAATTTATAAATTATAAGCTGCTTCAAAACCAGTTCTAATAGCAGATTCGACACGTCCGGGCTGTAAAGCATCACCAATTAAGACGATGTTATCGCAAATTTGGCTAGCATAAGAAGTATCGTTTATAGATTTAACGCCTAAAGAAAGGATAACATAATCTGATTTTATATTAAGTTGCTTATTATTGACTAAGTTTTCCACTACAATATTATTATCCTGAATTTCGAGAAGTTTAGTGGATGGCATATAGGTTACGTTATATTTAGAGAGACGATCCATAGCATCCAAATAATGTTGAACATAAACATTTTTACCAATCTTGTCTAACATGTCAATGATGGTGACATTATTTCCGTTTTCGCAAAGTAGTTCTGCAGTCTCTAATCCGGTTGCACCGGATCCGACGACAGTGACATCGAAGTTGGAGATAGCTTTGCCCAAAGATAGCGTTTCTTCGATAGTTTGGACATTGGGATTATTGATACCTGGAATATTTGGTTTTATAGATGTGGATCCGGTAGCAATAAATATAGCGAATGGGTTAAAAGATTTAAGCAGTTGAGGTGTCGCCGGAGAATTTAGTCTAATTTCGACTCCTAATTTTTCTAATTGGAGGCGAAGGTAATCGACGATCCAGTTAATTTTACATTTTTGAGGAGGCTTGTTAGCTAGATTAATTTGGCCACCAATTTGGCTAGTTTTCTCTAAGATGACAGGTTTAAAACCACGAATAGCCAACACTCTAGCCGCTTCTAACCCAGATAAACCAGCTCCAACGATAACAACATTTTTACCGGCACCGTTTATTTTATCAACAAAGCTGTATTTTAGTTCACGGCCGGCGATAGGGTTAACAGCGCATTTAACTGGTCCGGAATTATTGGTGATAGCGTCGCTGACTAAAGTTTCAAAACAAAATGTGCAAGAGATACAGCGATTGATTTCGGTCTCTTTTCCTTGGGCTGCTTTATTTAACCATTCTGGATCAGCAACAACGGCTCGGCCTAATCCGACGAAGTCGACGAGATTATCTTCTAGCATTTTTTCGGCGAACCATGGTTCTTTCACCATATTCACGGCCATAATAGGAACGGAAACATTATCCCTAATTTGGCGAATCAAATCGGTCCTATCACCTTGCGGATAAGTCATTGGTTCTGAAAGAGCATTAAAGGATTCATAAATCCCTTGAGAAACATTTATATATGCTATATTTAATTTTTCTAATCGTTTACATACTTCGATCGCATCGGATATTTTAAAATATTCTTTTATTCCATTAGGGGCCAAAAGTTCATCAACAGTCAGTCGTATACCTATAGGATATTCTTCGCCACAAGTTTTTCTGATAGCTTCGATAATTTCTTGAACAAATAAGAATCTATCCTGACCAAAGCGGTCAGAACGCTGATTGGTGTAAGGGCTTAAAAATTGCGATATTAAATATCCGTGTGCGCCATGCAATTCTACTCCATCGCAACCTCCGGCCATGGATCGTTTAGCAGCTTGGGCAAATTTTTCGATTACTAATTCAACTTCTTCTGTAGTCATTTCATGGGTTTCTTGCTGACAAACGCCACATGGTTTAGAAGAAGAAGACCAAAGAGGTTGATTACTGTTTAAAAAAGTAAAAGACTCTCGACCGGGATGATGAAGTTGAGAGAAAACTACGATACCTTTTTCATGCAATAAATCTGTAGTTTTTTTCAATGGTGCTATATGTTCATCTCTGGCTGTACTCATTTGTCGAACCAGAGCTACGCCATGTTCATCATCTACACGAGTATTTTCTAGAATAATCATAGAAACGCCACCATTAGCACGAGCTAACAGATATGCTAGATAATCTGGGCCGATAGTTTGGTTTTCTTCAGCAACGCCCATTGCTAAGGGCATCATAATTGCTCGGTTTTTAAGAGTTAGGTTACCAATTTTTCCTGCTTGAAATAGTTTTGGGTACATTGTCATTTTAGAATCCTCCAAATAAGTTATTAATGCGGAGCCAATGTGCAGTACATTGCGGGGAAGCTAAGCCCCCCTCCGGGCATAGGCGGGAACTTAAGAATCTTAGTGACAAAATTGCGTGGAAGCGGTGCCTCCCTCCGGGAGGGAGGTGTCAGCGTAAGCTGACGGAGGGAGAAAGCGTGTATATTTAGCTGTAATATTCATCAACTAATTTACGTGCAATTTCGGACCATTCTTTTGTTTTCTTAATAGGGTTTTTGCCTAAAGTTCCACCGATGTTTAATACTAAAGCAGCATTACATTCATGTTTTTTTACGGCTTCTAATACGCCACGAATTTCTCTTTCTACGGCTGCTTTATCTAAGTTTTCACCTAAAAATGGTACGCCAGCAGGTTTATAGCTGTAAACGAAATCTTTGCCAATATTTTTGGCTGCTAATTCGTAATCATTCCATTCGGATATAGAAATCATTCTAGCATTGTCAAATTCTCTTATAAGGTCAATTTTGCGACCTAGAACCTCACAACAGCCGATGTTCATATATTTAAAAGGCTTAGCCAAAATTTTGTCATACTTATAACTGAATTCTTTATGCATATCATTGGATACGCAGGTGAATGCTTCAGCGATACTTTCGGCCCAAGATTGGTTCAATTCGATTTTGTCATTAAAGAAGTCACCGTCTTTTACGTCCTTATAGTCTTTTATTCCGGTAGCGTACCGGAGGCCGGAAGAAGTACTTAGAGCGTCGGAAAGGTCGTAGTTACCCCAAATGCCAGCATTAACTAATAAATATAAAGCTTTTTCATATTTATCGGCAATAACCTTTAAAAGCTCATGAGTCCATTCAGGATCATCTATCAAGTCGATATAGGCTTGCTCCATGCCACGAAACCAAGTGAACTGGTCACCTAATTTACTGCCCCACAAAGTAGCACGTTTTACAACGGTAAGTTCTGGTTCAAAAATTTCACGAGTTTGGCAAAAAATTTCGAATGCTTTATCTCTATTATAGTGCAATATAGGATCTTTGATTTTTGAAAGATCATCTCGCTCAATGATAATAGGTGCTAGTTCGTAAGCCCCGGTTCCGTCGTCACCTTCAGCACGTATCATGTTTTTAGAAGGTAGGCCACCAAAAGGTTCTATGCCAGCACCGTAGTAGGCTGGTACAACTGGTTCGCATACGTTGTCGTCGCCTAATTCTTGGATATAGAATAATTTTGTTTTAAAATGTTTTTCATATTGAAGTGCTGTAGCCGTTTTACATTTGAAAGATCCTTCTGGAAATATTTCGCCCATAGCCACTGGCCAATAATGGTTCATAAATAAAGGTTTAGCATTTGGCTTTAAATCATTTATATCATACCAATTTTGAATTTTAGCCTGATTTTCTTTCGATAATGCTACTTTTTTATATTCACTTGCAAGTTCTCTAAGATAGTCAACTTCGAAATCACTCATTCCTAAATTTTTCATAACGCATGGTCTCCTTTTTAAGTTTAACTCTAAAATTTAAAAAAAATGATTTATTGATACAATAAATACATTAATATATATGTGTCAAAATAACAGCATATATACATAACATTTTTTATTTAGAATAAATTTTTAGTTAATTAATTAAAATGCAGATCGCTCCAATATACTGGGTTATAGATTATGGCTTCATCTAGTAAGATATTTAGAATAAATTTTTAGTTAATTAGTTAAAATGCAAACCGCTCCAATATACAGGGCTATAGACTATGGCTTCGGCTGGCAAGTGAACATCTTTTTTGATTTGGAATAAATTTTTAGTTAATTAATTAAAATGCAGGCCGCTCCAATATACAGGGCTATAGACTACGGCTTCGGCTGGCAAGTGAACATCTTTTAAGGCCCATTCTTTATAAACTTGAAATCCTGTTCTATCTACAATATAACCGATGTGTTCTTTGCCACCGGGAGAGGTTAGATCGATGAACTCTTTTACATAGTCATAAGTGTTAAGAATAATTTTTACGATACTTTCTTCGTCGGCCCATTTTATGAAATCTTCACCGAGTCTAGGATTTTTTTTGCCAGTTCTGCCTAGCAAAGTTAACTTATAATATTTTTTCTGACTTCTAGTCCATGCCATAGTGGGGCAAGCATTGATACATTCACCGCAACCAATACACTTGTCATGATTTTTTTGTGGTCTATAGTTGACCGGTTTTAATGCTCCAACAGATTTTTTGGTACAGGCTTTTACACAAGCGCCACAACTAACGCATCTATTAGCTTCAAACTGAGGAATAGTCATCCCAATTATGCCGAAGTCATTCATTCGTGCTTTAGCACAGTCATTCGGACAGCCCGTTAAACATATTTTAAAGTGTAAATCATTTGGAAATACCGCTTTTTCTAGTCGTTTAGCAAACCTTGTAGTGTTATAACAACCGAAAGGGCAAACTCGGTTCCCGATACATGCGCTAATATTTCTTGTTCCGGATGCAGGATATCCTTGGTCGTGTTCTTCTTGATTTATTCCTAGCCCGTCTATGATATCCTGAAGCATTTTGTTAACTTGAGGGATGTCTTTGAATGGTATGCCCATTAGTTCAAAGCCTTGACGAGTTGTTAAATGAATTGTTCCGTCTCCATATTGATCTGCTATTGCTTGTATGGCCGGTAAATATTTAGAATTAAGAAATCCGCCTGGTACACGTATACGTGCTGCGGTAATGCCTCTAACTTTTGTTACTCGAAATGCATTTTTTTTCAGTTTTTTAGTATTAATATCCATAACCGCCGCTCCTTAATCCACTAAATTTTTTGCATCAACATAGTTATATACAGGACCTGATAGACACACGTATTCATCGTTTATTCTGCAATGGCCACATTTGCCAAGTCCGCAACACATTCGTCTTTCATAAGACATCCATATTTGTTCCTCTTTCAGGCCTAATTTTAATAATTCTCCTATTGCGAATTTCATCATCATTGGTGGCCCCACTACGATGGTAGCAACTTCATCTTTATTTTTAAATTCTAAATTCGGAATATATTGTGTTACGAAGCCAGTTTTGTATTGGCCTGTTGGATCATTATCTAATGTTAAAGTTACGTCTACTGTCTTAGCCCAGGATTCCATATCTTTCTTAAATAGAATGTCGTCTGGTCCTCGAAAACCTACAATTAATTTAATCGATTTGGCTTGGTCAGGATTTTGCGCAAAGTAGTCTACGACTCCCTTGACCGGCGATAGACCAGTTCCACCAGCAATTATAAAAAGTTCTTTATTTTGAAATTCTTCTAAATAAAAACCATTGCCGTATGGTCCTCTTAATTTTAAATTTTGTCCAATATAATGCTCAAAAATTTCGTTTGTTACTTTGCCGACTTTTCTTATAGTCAGATCTATATATCCAGGACCGATGCCACTTACAGATATAGGAGCTTCGCCGAATTTCGGAATGCTAACCTCGAAAAATTGGCCCGGACTTACTTCGCCATCATAAGCCATTCTAAAGGTGTATTCTATCTCGGTATGTTTTATAATATCTAATATTTCAGATACGAATGGTATATATCTATTCATGGGTGGCCACCTCTTTCATAGCAGAATCGAGTTTGTTTATAGCATTGGAAAATGAGATATATTCTGGACAGCTATCGTCACATCTTCCGCAGCCAACACACATATTTTTACCAAATGTTTTTCTAAAATTTAAAACTTTGTGCATTATTTTAAATCTCATTCGTTGGCCCTTGTTTACTCGAAACTGATGTCCTCCGGCTATGTTTGTGTATCCATCAACCATGCATGAAGCCCAAATGCGTCTTCGTTCTCCAACTTTTCCGTTTTCGCTATAAAATATATCTTGCATTGTAAAGCAGGTGCATGTTGGACAGACAAAATTACATCGTCCGCAGGCTATACATCTCGTATCATATTCATCCCACATTTTGCTCTTAGATACAGTGTTATCTAAATCGGTTGGTATATTAACCGTAATATCATTGCTAAGAACAAATTTCGGTTTTACGTCCGATTCTTCTACTTTCATATCCTGAAATACTTTTGTAAATGAATCTTCTTTAGACGTTATTTTATATTTATCTATATCCTTGTCTATGGATAAAGAATAATCTTCGCTTTTATTTGTATCCATGCTAACGCAAAAGCAGTTTTCAAAAGGTTTGTCACAACCCATAACTACAAATTCAGTAGCATTTCTTAATTTTTTATAATAATGATCTGGAAAACCATTCACCAGATAAATTTTGTCTAAGCTATCTACAGCATGCAAATCACAGTTTCTTAAAAATATAAGAATTTTTTTGTTAGACATTTCTGGTGTAGTAGTGATACTTTCGGTAAAATAAAATAAAGTTTGCGATATAGGCATTATTGCTTCTTTAAATGAATATTTGGATTTTTCGTCAAATTCGATTTCATCCGCCGTGTTGATTAAATCATATCGAATGCAATCTGTATCAGAAAAATTTCCGCCATTTATAAATCTTTTCGGTGCAAAAATTAAATACTTCTCTTTTAAACTATCTAGAAATGTGTCCATTTGTTCCATGTTTAAAATAAAACCCATCAAAAGCATCCCTTTCTATTTTATGTTAATATAAAAATATCACTATTAGCATACTAACATAATGTTATAGTTTCAAAAAAGGATTCTATCATATATTTAAGAAATATACAATAGATTTTGACTTTTCATTTTTATAGTAAAAAAAGAAACCAATGCACAATATCCTTTTCGTATATAATAGTAGCTATTATACCAAGGGATAAGTAGGGGCCAAATCTTATTGTGCGTTCTAGGTTATGTTTATTAAAAAATATAAATTTGCAACCGTAAACTATTAATGCTGAATAACACGCTAGCAATATACTTATAAGCAATCTATCCCAACCTAGGTATAATCCAGCGCCGACTAATAGTTTTGCATCACCACCGCCGAAAAATTTTTCATCTGTCATGAAAACTATGGCGCATATTATCAGTCCAATTATGCAGCCTATTATGTTTTCGGTTCGTCCGTCTTCTTTAATTGCTGTACTAATTATGCCGATTATCATTATCATACTTGTATATTTGGGCGGTATTATTCCGGTTTTTTTATCACAAATCGATAATAATATTAAATTTATCATTAATGCAATTTTTAAAAATTCTAACATTGTTTTGTATCCATTTCCATTTTTTTGAAAGTAGTATAGCATGCTAAATTATTTGCTACAACATTATAATGAAGATATTCAGCAATTTTTGGATTTATGACTTCTATGTATATTTTTTGAATTGATTATATAATGAAGATATTCAGCAATTTTTGGATTTCTGATTGCTATGTATGTTTTTGGAATTGATTATAAATGAAGAAATGTAGCAATTTTTGGATTTCTGATTGCTATGTATGTTTTTTGAATTGATTATAAATGAAGAAATGCAGCAATTTTTGGATTTCTGAATTTCTATGTATATCTTTTGAATTGATTATAGCAGATAACTTACAATAATTATGTGTCATCTATCTAACAATTATACAACATTTGGATTTCAGTTAGATTACATTTGGGTAAATAACTTACTTTTATTGAAAATAAATGCTATTTTAGCAGAAAAGGACATAACAATAACTTGTTTTTGTTGAAAATAAGTGTTATCATAGCAAAAAAGTACATAACTGGTATTTCTATTACCAGACAAGCCGTAAAGCCCCTAGCTTTAGCTATGGGGATTTTAAATACAACTGAATATAAACGGTTGCTAGAAGTAGTCATTTCTAGCGTAAAATATTCAATGCACTGAAAATGTTTCTAAAGTGAAACACGACAAGAAAAAGTCGTTAAAACTATTTATTAAGGACTCAGGGTCTCGGATACATGGTAAAAGTGTATCAGCATATAAGACTATATGTCCTGTTGTATGAAGG
>MDSO01000003.1_pt1 | contig 52692 bp, 40 predicted proteins | sample 1005691 | NCBI WGS metagenome assembly MDSO01 (sample SAMN05526595, study PRJNA338239) | gut metagenome | isolation source: stomach gut content | host: Acanthurus sohal | place: Saudi Arabia: Red Sea | collected 2011-04 | reverse complement strand
TCCTAGTTCTATAATAGAAATTTTGGAGCTTGCAATTCCTTATGTTATAGCAATTTTTAGCTTAATTATTTTTTACACAATATTATCGACTTTAGTATATAAAAAAATGTATCGTAGAGCAACAATGAAAATAGCTAAATACGATAAAATTATGGATGAGTTAAAGAATTTAAGCACGGGGGAGGAAATAGCGTATGAAAAGTTTTTTGCGTCTTAGATCTAGTCTTATAAGCATTTACAAAAATAATGAAATAATTCTAAATATGTTAGCAAAGTTTGTGATTAGCTTTATATGTTTATTATCTGTAAACAGTATAGTAAATTTTTCAGGACACGGTATTCAGTCTATCATAGTATCGGTATTTATCGGTTTAACATCTCTTATATTACCAATGTATGTTATGTTAATAGTAATGATGGGCTTAGTAATATTGGTCGCAAGTTTATCCGGTCTTATTTTAAGTGCAGTATTATCAGGTATAGCTGCAATGATCTATATATTATACATTAGGCTATTTAAAAAAGAAGCAGTAATAATAATGTTAACAATATTATTATTGCCGACTACCGGAATATATTTAGTAGTATTGATAAGTCCATTATTTTTTGGGATAGGGGGAATTGGTGCTATATTCTGTGGTGGGATATTATATCATATTTTAAAAATAATGCCCACTTTAATAAATACAGCCTTTAATAGCGGCTTAAAATTAGATACTATATTTGCACAAATAGATGTTATCCTAACTTATATTCTGGGGAGAACGATTTATGATCAAAGATTTTTGGCTACTATGGCCATTTTAATGGTTGTCTTTTTAGTAGTTTACCTAATAAGAATATGGACTATTGATTATGCATTATACATTGCCGTATTTTGTGGTGCGGTAACCAATATTTTAGGATTTTCAGTAGCGCAAATAATGATAGACGTAGATTTAAACTTACCGATTATGGTTGGCTCGACTGTTATATGCGCTTTAGTGGGATTTTTTGTATCATTTATGTCTAGAGTTTTAGATTATAATAGAGCGCAGGTGGTTCAATTTGAGGATGATGAAAATTATTATTTTGTAAAAGTGATACCAAAAATAGAGTTGTCGCCTAAACGAGATAATCTTTATCCGTATTCTGCTATGGAGACTATGGACGATGACATTATTATAGAAATTTGATCCATGCAAATTTAATTTTAAATTAGTCACTTTTTTTAAGTGGCTTTTTTTTTTGCTATTTTTGATTTTCATGATAAAATCTATAAACTTTGTGGTATAATAAAAACGAACCACCCTAGATTAAAAAATATAACCAAATAAAATTATCAACAAGTCACGAAGGGGCGAATTATGAATTGGGATTTTTTGACTTCAACGCTAGAACAAGTTTCATTTTTTAAGATACCCCACATATCATTTAAAGACCTTATCGATATATCAATTGTAGCGTTTGGTATTTACAAAATTATAATGTGGATTAAGGATACTCGCACTTGGGCGGTTTTTAAAGGTGTTGTAATCATTGTTATAGCTTCTTTATTTGCATATTTAATGGAATTACACACGTTATCCTTTATCATTAGTAATACCATAACAGTTGGGGCAATAGCTATAGTAATATTGTTTCAACCCGAGTTACGACGTGCTCTTGAGCAATTAGGTCAAGGAAATTTATGGGGGAACACTATAATCAACGAAAAGGAAGGTCATTTATTAAATCAAGAATCAATTGCTCATATAGTGAAGGCTAGCATGCAAATGGCTAAAGTAAAAACTGGAGCCTTGATTATTATTGAAAAACAGACAGTACTTACAGAGTATAAGAGAACCGGCATTGCTATAGATGCTCTTATAAGCTCACAATTACTTATAAATATTTTTGAAAAAAATACCCCTCTACATGATGGAGCAGTAATTATTTCGAAAAATAGAATAGACGCAGCAACTTGTTTTTTACCCTTAAGCGACAGCTTAGCTATAAGTAAAGATTTGGGCACAAGACACAGAGCAGCTATTGGTGTTTCGGAGCAAACCGACGCTATTGTTATTGTTGTATCCGAAGAAACTGGGATAGTATCTTATATAAGAAACGGTAGCATAAGGCGCAATTTAAATGCAGATGGATTAGCCAAAGTTTTAGAAATAGATATGAATAGAAAAGGTCAGCCTAGAAAGATTAAGTTAAGGAAAGGAAAGATTAAGAATGAATCGTCATAATTTACATTGGAAATTACTTTCTATACTCTTAGCAATGTTTTTATGGCTCATAGTAATTAATATTCAAAATCCAGTTATAACCGAGAATATTAAAAACGTCAAAGTAGATATTTTAGGCCTGAATCAAGTAGAAGCTAAAGGTCATGTTGTTAAAGATGGCGACCAACTTCATAATCTTACTGTAGACATTAATATTAAAGGTCAACGACTGGAAATAGAAAACTTTTTGGCCGAAGGAGTTACTGCTCTAAGAGCAAAAATTAATCTAACTCCATATGTTCAAGAATTAGTAGATAACTCTGGGCTAACTGAAAGACTGGTAGAAATAGAAATCGATAATCTGCCCGAAGATATTTTTGTAGAAGATTATGAACCTTCGGCCGTATATATTGTTTTCGAGTCAGAAAAAACTGAAGTATTTGATATTATTTATAACATAAATGGTAAGGAAGATAGTCAGTATATGACCCTTGACCCTATCATTAAAACTAAAGAAATTGAAATTGTTGGACCGGAAAGTATTGTAGATACAATTAAAAATGTCGTGGTCGATATTAACATCAATGATTTTGCTAAAGATCCTCTTGTTATGGATTTACCTGTTTTTGCTTATGATAAAGACGGTAACGAAGTAATCGGTATCACTAAGTCTAGAAATTATGTAGAGGTTATTTTACCAACCGGAAAGAAAAAAAGTGTCCCTTTAGTCGCTCAGTTTAATGGTAAACTTCCGACCGGATATACTTTAACTAACATAATTATAACTCCAGCTGAGATAACTATAGTTGGCAATGAAGATATAATTGATGATATTGACTCTGTAAAATTAAATAGCATATTTTTAAGTAATATTATAGAAAACACAACAAAACAGGTAGATTTTCTTCTGCCGGAAGGTGTAGAATATATTGATAAAATTGATCCAAAAGCTGTAGTGACTATCGAAGTTCAAAAAACTAATGTTTACGAATTTAAAGTAGAGGTGGACGACATAAAGTTAAAGGTAATAGCTCCAGATAATATAAGTTATGATATTTTAGATGATACCGTAACATTAAAGCTAAGTGGTACTGCCGAAGCTATCCTAGATTTTAAAACAGAACAATTAGGCGCAACTTTGGATTTATCTTACGGAAAACTCGGTAAGCATGAATTTACTTTGAAAATTCCAGTTGCAGAAGAATTAGAAATAATAAATTCACCTTCTTTAAATGTATTAATAGAACAAGTCGAAGCCGAAACTCCTTATGAAGATCCTGCTTATATCGATCCGGTTTATATTAATCCAACTTACATTGACCCGAATAGGAATGACACACAAAAATAAGTATTACACTAAATCTTCGAAAGGAATGATAAACAAAAATAAGTATTACACTAAATTTTCGAAGGGAATAAAAAACAAAAATAAGTATTACACTAAATCTTTGAAAGGAATGAAATGAAATGCCGGATTGCCCCGTAGAAACTACTATAACATTAATTGGAGGTAAATGGAAAATATTGATCCTTAGAGATTTATTTTCTGGTACCAAAAGATTCGGTGAATTAAAAAAAAGCCTAAAAGGTGTTTCTTCAAAAGTTTTAACAACTCAGTTAAGAGATCTGGAAAATTGTTTATTGATTAGACGGAAAGTATATCCGCAAGTCCCTCCAAAAGTTGAATATACTTTGACTGCAACAGGAGAAAGTTTAAAACCTATTTTAGATGCTATGGCGCAGTGGGGTCGAAATTATGAACCGAGTAGAGATGAGTAGCATATAAATATAAGATGAAAATATTGGTTATTTTTATATTTTCAGGTTTGACTTGTAGCTAAAAATAGAACAGTATTAAGAAAGGAAGGATTTAATGGGTAATTTATTTGGAACGGATGGAGTAAGAGGAGTTGCAAATTTAGAATTAACAGGAAGTTTAGCTTTTCATTTAGGTCAGGCCGGAGCCTATGTATTAACAAAAGAAACACATAGACAACCAAAAATTTTAGTAGCAAGAGATACTAGAATTTCCGGCCTAATGCTAGAATCTGCCCTAGTAGCAGGAATCTGTAGTATGGGTGCTAAGGCCATATGTATCGGTGTAGTTCCAACACCTGCGGTAGCATTTTTAATCAGGGAATTAGGCTTAGATGCTGGCGTTATGATTTCGGCCTCGCATAATCCGGTTGAATTTAATGGGATCAAATTTTTTAACAATGCTGGTTATAAATTACGGGATGAATTGGAAGATGAGATTGAAGAGTTGCTACAAAATACAGAATCCTTAGCATTGCCGACAGGTGCAGAAATTGGAACTTGGGAAATAAAAGAGGATGTAATAAATTTATACGTGGATTATTTATGCGATACTTTGCCAAGTGATTTAGGTGGCTTAAGAGTTTTACTAGATTGTGCCAATGGAGCAGCGTCAAAAGTAGCACCTATGGTTTTAAAAAAATTAGGTGCTGAAATAGAAGTAATACACAATAAACCAAATGGATTAAATATAAATCAAAAATGTGGTTCAACTCACATGGGTGATTTAAGTAGACAAGTAGTTGGTCGGAAAATGCAAGTTGGCATAGCCTTTGATGGTGATGCCGATCGATGTTTGGCTGTAGATGAATTAGGCAACATTGTAGATGGTGACCAAATAATGAGCATAGTCGGTTTAGATATGAAAAATGATGACAAGCTAGCCAATAACACAATAGTAGCTACGGTAATGAGTAACTTAGGATTTAAAATAATGTGTGAAGAGCAATGTATAAATTTGGAATGTACGCCAGTTGGAGACAGATATGTATTAGAAAATATGTTGGCTAATCAATACAATTTGGGTGGTGAGCAGTCTGGCCATGTAATCTTTTTAGATTATAATACAACCGGCGATGGTCTATTAACTGCTATACAGCTTCTTTATGTAGTGAAAAAAACGGGCAAAAAATTATCTGAATTAACCTCCGTGATGAAGTTATATCCACAAGTATTAAGAAATGCCAAAGTTACGAACGAGAAAAAATATTATTATAAAGAAGATGAAGAGATTCAGAACTTAATAAGTCAGGCCGAAGCAGAATTTTGCGGAAAAGGTAGAGTCTTAATCCGACCATCTGGAACAGAGCCGTTAGTAAGAGTAATGATAGAAGGTGAAAATCAAAATGCTATAGACGCATGGGCGAATAAGATATCAGAGTTTATAGAAAAAAAATTAAGTTAATTTTGTGAGCTGTCAGTGGAATACTCCAAAGCTCTCCGATCGGCTCTCCTTTTAGGAGCAGAGGCGGGAACTTAAGAATCTTTTGACGAAGCTAACTAAAAGGGGGCGGGGTAACCTGCTCCCCTTCCAGCGAAGCTGACTGAGGGGTTCTTATGGTGCTCTAGCCCCGTAATTTTTCTCTACACACTTTCAATCTTAAGTAGTTAATTTTCTTAAGTTCCCATGTATGCCTTTTAGGAGAGCTATCAGCGAGGTTGACTGAGAGGTTAAAGAGCTGTCACGAAAAGACTGAGAGGTTAAAGAGCTGTCACGAAAAGACTGAGAGGTTAAAGAGCTGTCATGAAAAGACTGAGAGGTTAAAGAGCTATCACGAAAAGACTGAGAGGTTAAAGAGCTATCACGAAAAGACTGAGAGGTTAAAGAGCTGTCACGAAAAGACTGAGAGGTTAAAGAGCCGTCACGAAGCTGACTGAGAAGTTAGGGAGGGCTTGGACTGAAAGATTATAGAACTAAGAATAGGAGATAAAATGAAAAAAGGATTATTCATATCAATAGAAGGTGGCGAAGGTACAGGAAAGACAACAATGGTAGAGTTATTAACCAAAAGATTTAGAACTGAAGGTATAGAAGTAGTAAATACTAGAGAGCCTGGTGGTATAAAGACTGCAGAGGCCATAAGAAACAATATATTTGAATTTGATTTAGATGAAAAAACTGATCTATTGCTATACTTAGCGGCCCGAAGAGAGCACTTGTTACATAAAATATATCCCGCACTTGAAAGTGGCAAAATGGTTATTAGCGATAGATTTTATTTAAGTACTTTAGCCTATCAAGGCTATGCCAGTAATATAGATATAGAAGTCGTAAAAATGTTAAATAGTTTTGTTTGTGATAAGTGGTTGCCGGATTTAAACATATTAATTGATTTAGAACCAGAAATAGGTCTTGGCCGTAAAGGCGACGATGTGAATAGATTCGATTTAAAAGGTTTAAATTTTCACAAAAAAGTATATCAGGGTTACAAAGAAATGGCCAAAGATCCAACTTATAATATTAAAATTGTGGATGGTCGCTTATCTATAAATGAATTAGAAAATCAAATGTATAATATAATTCAAAACTTTATGTAAAAAATTAAGGGCCGATTAATCAAAAGCTGACCCTATTTATATAAAAAAACATGGATCGATCAATCAAAAGTTGTCCCTATTTAAATTAAATTGCTGTTCAGCAAACCCTATTTAAATTAAATTGCTGTTCAGCAAAAAAAATCAGGGACGGTCAAAAGCCACCCCTATTTGAATTGAATTATTGTTCAGCAAAAAAATAAGGACGGTCAAAAGTCGCCCCTATTTGAATTGAATTATTGTGCAATAAAAAAAATCAGGGATGGTCAAAAGTCACCCCTATTTGAATTGAATTATTGTTCAGCAAAAAAATAAGGACGGTCAAAAGTCACCCCTATTTAAATTAAATTGCCGGTCAGCAAAAAAAATCAGGGACGGCCAAAAGCCACCCCTATTTGAATTGAATTATTGTTCAGCAAAAAAATAAGGACGGTCAAAAGTCGCCCCTATTTAAATTAAATTGCTGGTCAGCAAAAAAAATCAGGGACGGTCAAAAGTTGCCCCTATTTAAATTAAATTGCTGTTCAGAAAAAAAATCAGGGACGGTCAAAAGTCGTTCTTATTTAAATTAAATTATTATATATTTGACTGGTGTTGAGTTTAAATTTAATTTCTTGATTTTAGTAGAAAATTCATCTTCGATAAGTGTTCTAATGATAGCACCCACTTTGCCAGCTTTCTCTACGCTTAAATTAGCATCCTGACATGTATCTATAGATGAAAAAATGGTGCCAGACGGATAGTTCATAATAATTTGCCTGATGTCCTCCGAAAAACTTTGACATAAACTTTCATTGTCGGAGGCTATCACTTTATATAAGGCCTGACCATGGCTATTAGTACCGATTCGCTTGATAGTATCGTCACAATATGTTCTAATATATTTCCACATGGCTTTTCCAAATTGACTACTTTGCCATTGTGCTAACATACTTCCGGAGTCCTGACATACATCCGAAGAGGTAAATATTCGCCCAATTTCATATCCATTAATTACTGCTTGCTCTTTTTCATTAAGCTCCATAATATAAATATATCCTTTCTAACTGTAAAAATTTTATAACACATAACTATAAAAAAAATAGAGATATATCACAATACCTCTATTTTTGATTTAATTTTTAATTAAATTACAATATATTTGACTGGTGTTGCGTTTAAATTTAATTTTTTAATTTTATCTGAAAATTCATTTTGTATGAGAGTTCTAATAGTAGCTCCAACTTTGCCGGCTATTTCTGTACTTAACTTAGCATCTCGACATGCGTCTATAGATGTAAAGATTTTGCCGGATGGATAACTTGTGATGATTTGTTTTATATTGTCTGAAAAACTTTGACTTACAGTCCCATGAGCAGTAGCTATAACACGATATTGGGCTTGTCCTTGAGTATTTTTGCCTATTCGCTCTATCTGATCTTCGCAGTTCATCCTAATATATTTCCACAATGCTTTACCAAATTGACCTCCTTGCCCTGATTCTAATATAATATCAGAATCTTGACATACATCCGAAGATGTAAAAACTTTGCCTATCTCGTATCCGTTAATAACTTGTTGTGCTCTTTCAGTGATTTCCATATTGGTTCCTTTCTTAATTCGAAAAAATGAAACACTATTTAGTATTGGTAAGATTTAATAATAAATCGCAATTTCGTACTAAAAATTCTTTCATAGCTTCTGGGTCTAAAGATTGATTTGAAATTAATGCTAAATCATATAAATGTTTACAAATCAAGTCTTTGGTTGTAGCATCTACATCTTTATCGATAAGTTTTTTTATTAATTCATGATTTTGATTTAAAATAAGAGTCATTTCCGATGCAGGGAGGTTATCAGTCGGCATACCGTACATTTTCATCATATCTTGCATACGGCGACCTTCTTCAGAAATCACTATCATGGATGGAGTAGTATCACTATTTAAATTTTCGATAGATACTTTTATATCGTCTTTATTAAGAGCTACTTTAAATAAACCGGAAATTTCATTTTCATTGGATTTATCCGCCGCAGCTTCGCCGAGAGCACCGGAAACGTCTGAGTCTATACGCATAAACTTTAATGACGGATTTCTAGCTTCTAAATGAGATATAAAGGAAGCGTCTATTGGATGTGGTAAATATACTGCTTTTAATCCATTTTCTTTAAATAATGATATATATTGTGATTGCTTTTCTTTATCTGAAACGTAAAAAATTTTGTCCTGATCTTCGGTTGCCACTTCAGCATGGTTATTATCTTTTGGATTCGGTAAATCATGTCCTAAATACTCGGACATAGTAACATGATCATCGTCTAATGTTTTGAATAAAATATAATCATTGATTTTATCAGAAAACTTTTGATCCCTTAAACATCCATATTTTATAAATGGTGAAATATCGTCCCAAAACTTTTTATATTGCTCTGGTTCTTTTTTATATAGAGATATTAGTTTATCAGCTACTTTTTTCGTGATATAATCCGAGATCTTTTTTACAAATCCATCATTTTGTAAAAAGCTTCTGGATACATTAAGTGGTAAATCCGGACAGTCTAATACTCCCTTTAATAATAGAAGAAATTCTGGTATTACCTCTTTTATATTATCTGCCACAAATACCTGATTATTATACAGTTTAATTTTTCCTTCGATTATTTCAAAGTTATTTTGAAGTTTTGGAAAATATAAAATTCCTTTTAATTTAAATGGATAATCCATGTTTAAATGTATCCAAAATAAAGGTTCATTATAGTCTGAAAAAGTTTTTCTGTAAAAAGCCTTATATTGTTCGTCTGTACACTCGGAGGCTGGTAAAGTATATAACGGATGTATGTCGTTTATCGGTTTTTCTTCTGCCTTTTCAGTCGTTTCTTCTTCGGAGTCGTCTGTATCCTCAACCTTTTTGTTAGCATCGATCATGTAAATAGGTATTGGCATGAAAGAACAATACTTTTCTACTATTTGCGATAGTTTATAGAATCCTAAAAATTCTCGGCTTTCGTCTGCGATGTGCAGTATAATATCTGTACCACGTGTCGTTCTACTTCCTTCGGTTAGCTCAAACGTGGTGCCTCCATCACATGTCCAAAGTAACGGTTGTCCGCCTTCGTAAGATAGAGTATTTATCTGTACTTGCTTGGATACCATAAATGCTGAATAAAATCCTAGTCCAAAATGTCCTATTATTTGATCATCATCCATCTTATCTTTGTATTTATTTAGAAAATCTTCTGCCCCTGAAAATGCTATCTGATTAATATATTTTTCTATCTCTTCTTCTGTTAATCCAATTCCGTTATCCGATATTGTTATTGTAGAAGAGTCCTTGTCCACTGTAACTGTAATTTTAAATTCTTCGCCTAATTTATCCTCGGTTTGTCCCATATCACATAATTTTTTGAACTTTAGTATGGCATCCGATGCGTTAGATATAAGCTCTCTTACAAAAATGTCATGATCTGAATATAACCATTTTTTGATAATCGGAAAAATATTTTCACTGTGAATTGATAGATTGCCAGTTTTACTCATAAATAAATCTCATCCTTTCGGTATATAAAAAAATTCTCCTATAAATATTACTAAGTCAGTTATAAATTGTCAATATACAAATTAGAAAAAATGCGATTTTCCAAATTTTTCCGTAATATTATGTGTAAAATGGGGTAAATTACTTATAAATAGGAATAATATATGCGGTATTTTTATCGCTGGCCAAGGAGGAATAAATCAATGAGGAATCAAGCGTTAGAATCCATGAAAAAAGAGATAGCAGCGGAATTAGGGATATCCCTAAAACAAGATGGTAACGGTAGTCTAACAACAAGCCAAAGTGGAAAAATTGGTGGCGAAATGGTTAGACGTATGATTAAAGCGCAAGAACAACAAATGAGGGATAACTAAAAATCGGTCTAGGGTTTGGGGGATATCCTAGACCCTTTTATTTAGATAAAAGTATACTTAGATAAAAATTGTTCTATCTTATTATCCCAGGATGCCTCAATAGATTTATCAAGAGTAAATTCTTTTGGATTCCATGCGGTATTAAGAAAAAATTCATTTTTTTCGTATAAAACGTTTAAAATAAAACCATTAGCCTCGTTCGAAATTTCTGCAGTCTTAGAAGGTGAGGTTACGAAACCTATTTTCATATAGGATGGTATCTGATTATTTACTAAAAGTGAGATTATTTTTGGTTGTAAAAATGCCCAAGACATAAAAGGAGCAGCTGGTAAATCTTTACTTACATAAAAATCTTCATGTATTGTTCCGTCTATTTTGTATTTTACATCACTATATAAAGTCATTTCGCGTACTAAAAATGTATGAAATAATGAATCTCTAAGCAACACATTCATAAATCTATTAGAATTAAGTATCTTAAATTTTTGCATTTAAAAAACTCCTTTATGTGTTTTGATAATACAGTTATAGACAAATAAATAAAAATTTAAACCAATATTTTGAATTTTTTTAACTTTTGCAATATTATACATATAATTGGGAAGTTTTTCAAGCTATTTTTGAATTTTTTGAAAATTATTTAAATAAATTGTCAATAATCTACTAATGTACTTTTATATAATGATATGTACGTAAAAATAAACGAAGGGAACGTGTTTATATGAATAATGATGAATTATTATTGGTGCTTTTAACAGGATGTTTTAAAATATCAAATAGTAGAATTAAGCCCTTAACATTAAATGAATTATCAGACTTTATGTCACGGATAAAATTAAAAAAAATTTCAGCAGAATCAATTATTAATAAGAATGGATTAAAGAGGTTAGGTTTAACGCCCCAAACATATGAAAGACTGAGGATGTTAATAGATAAGGATAGGAAAGCTAAAATAATTGGTGAGTTAAAAATATTAGAGAAGAATGGAATAAAGATTATAACTAAGATTAACAAAAAATATCCGAAATTGTTAAATGAGAAATTGAATGATAGTGCACCACCGTTATTTTATTATTGTGGAAATATTGATTTGGTCAATGAACCGGGGATAGCCATGGTAGGCCTAAGTAGAACTACCTTGAAAACAATAGACGATGCTATAGACATCGCACAATCAATGGTTAAGCAAAATTATATTATTTATTCTACCGGCTCTAAAGGGGCCGATTTAGCAGCGACCGATGCGGCGTACTATGCCGGCGGATCTTACGTGGTTATAATATCTAATATGTTTGAAATTCAAGAAATAACTCCAGCCCTAAGAGAACGGTTAGCTAGCGGAAGAGTATTGTTTATTTCTACAGTTAATCCGATGATTAAAAACTTTAGTTTAGAATCAAAAAATGCTAAATATTTACACGCTATATCACAAGCCGTGATAGTTGCCAACAGCGATATGAATGATAAGGGGCCATGGTCGGGTGTTACTGAAAATATAAAAAATAAATGGACACCTATTTTGGTTATGGACTCTTCTAATACAGGTAATCAGGCTTTAATGAAATTAGGTATACAAACAATAAATCCCAAATTTCCAACAATTCAACCTCTGAATCAACTCATCTGACAGTTTCCTTTACCAAAAGGGAGTTTGAAAATAAAATTTTTTACGAGAGCGTTGATTAAAATCTAATAAAGTGATAAACTTATTAAAAAAATTTTTAGGAGGAAATTATGTCGGGACATTCAAAATTTGCTAATATAAAACATCGTAAAGCAAAAAACGATGCTCAAAAAGGTAAAATTTTTACTAAATTAGGTAGAGAGATTGCTGTAGCTGTAAAAAGCGGAGGATCAGATCCAAATTTAAATAACAGATTAAAAGATATAATAGCTAAAGCTAAATCAAATAATATGCCAAACGACACCATTTCTAGAAGCATAAAAAAGGCTGAAGGTGATGCCGAAGGCTTAAATTATGAATATATAAATTATGAAGGCTATGGGCCGAATGGAATCGCTGTTGTAGTCGAAACGTTAACGGATAATAAAAATCGTACCGCTGCAAACGTAAGAGCAGCGTTTTCTAAAGGTGGCGGTAATATGGGCACTCTAGGATGCGTTTCTTTTATGTTCGAAGAAAAAGGTGAAATCTTTATTGATAAAGAAGACAATGACATCGACGAAGACGACCTTATGATGTTAGCCTTAGAGGCCGGTGCCGATGACTTCTCTTCAGAATTTGAAGGCTATGTTATTACTACATCCAAAGAGGCCTTTTCAGATGTTTATAAATCTTTAGAAGACGCTAATATAAAAATCGCTAACGGACAAGTTGCCATGATTCCGACTACTTACGCTCAAATAAGTCCGGAAAATATTAAAGGTTTTACTAAAATGTTGGATCTACTAGAAAATGATGACGATGTTCAGAATGTCTATCATAACTGTAATAATTTTGATGAATAACTAAAAATATTTTAAAACCTAGATTTATTGCGTTTTCTTTGCCTAGTTAAAATGAATAGCAAGGTAATACCCGCAATAGCTACAACAAAGAAATCCGAGTTGAAAATAGAAGACTGTTTTACAACGCTAGGATCTAAAATGTTTTAAAATCTAGATTTATTGCGTTTTTTTTGCCTAGTTAGAATGAATAGCAAGGTAATGCCCGCAATAGCTACAACAAAGAAATCCGAGTTGAAAATAGAAGACTGTTTTACAACGCTAGGATCTAAAATGTTTTAAAATCTAGATTTATTGCGTTTTTTTTGCCTAGTTAGAATGAATAGCAGGGTAATGCCCGCAATGGCTACAACAAAGAAATCCGAGTTGAAAATAGAAGACTGTTTTACAACGCTAGGTTCATTGTAAAGGCTCGTGGCTGGCTTAAAATTTATCTTAGATATAATTAAATCACTTGAGGCCAAATTTTTACCATTATGCATATAAGTGATTGTGCCTACTACTTCGCCTTCTTTGGCACCTAAGCGTAAATTTTCTTCTAGATCCATTAAAACTTCAAGATCTTTCTTATAAATATTGGATCGAACTACAACAGTAATTTTATCACGAGTGGAAATTTCGCAATTAGCTACTTCAAATAATTTACCACTTTGGATAGAATACAAAGGTGCTACTGTTATAACTTCATTGGGTGAATTTAGATTTAATGCAGTATAAGATTTAAAGCCATAATCTAAAAGAGCATTTGTGTCGTTATAATAATTTTGTAGCTGACCTTTCATAATAACTACGATCAATTCTACTTCATCACGCTTACCTACGGTTACTAAAGTGTTTCCGGCGGGAGTTGTGTATCCGGTTTTGCCGAGAATAACATCGGAACGATATCTTTGGCTATCTCGGATAGGGTTCATTAAAGCATGGCTTTGAGACAAATAAATTGTTTTATTAGATAAGTTTGTGGATGGTATTTGATATGTTGGAGTTTCCATAATTTCTCGTAAGTACTCATTATTGTAAATAGCTTTAGTAATAAGAGCCATGTCGTATGGCGTAGTATAGTGAAGAGTATTATGGAGACCATGTGGATTAGCAAAATTAGTAGAGGTGGCCCCAAAATCATGGGCCGTTTTGGTCATAAGCTGAGCAAAATTTTCCGTGGTTCCAGAAACCGCTTCACCAAGTGCGTTCGCAACGTCGTTGGCCGAATCCAAAAGTAGTGCATGCAGGGCTTGGTCCACCAAAAGTTGCTCGCCTACTCTCATTCCAATTCGGCTACTTTGTGAATCTATGCTAGTAACAGCATGATTAGAAAAAGTTATATAATCGTTTGGATTCAAATTTTTTATTGCTAAGTATGCTGTCATAAGTTTAGTGATACTAGCCGGATAATAGCGCTTGTAAGCATTCTTTTCATATAAGATAGTACCTGTTTTTGCATCCATTAAAATTGCTGCTTCAGCATTGATCTTTAACGTTGCTTGTGAAGCAAATATTTTGAAAGGATATAAAAGTAATAGTATACTCAGTATAATTTTTATAAATCGGTTCATTATTTTATTCTCCTTACTATGATTTTATATTAAAATACTATTTATTATAGCATAAAATGTCTGTTTGCAATAGATACAAACCGCAATTTATTTAAACATTTTTAAAAAAACGTGAAAAAATACTTTACAAAATGTACCTTTTTGTACTATCCTTATATAATTAAAAAATAATTTGAAATATTTTATATTCTCCTGACTATTTTATGGAAAAATTGTTAAAACTTTAGTCGAGGTGATTTATGCTTGAAAAATATAAAAAGACAATATTGATGATTTGTATTATAAATTGCATATCCGGATTTTTGATAGGATGCACTCGTTATAAGGACGGCCTTATGATACATGATCAGACAGATAAGGATGATTTTAACGCCTTGATAGAAGAAATCGAACATTTAAAACCTAACGACATTGATATGGTCTCAAATGACAATCCAGATAGTTCAAATATTGAAAATATTTCAACAACAAAAAATTCCGTCCCTAAAAAAATACCCATTCATATTGATGGTCAAGTTGTTAATCCTGGCGTTTACATGATTGACGAAGACCAATTAATTAATGATTTGGTTTTAATGGCCGGTGGACTGACAGAAGAAGCGAGTTTAACTTTTATAAATCTTGCGGCAACAGTCAGTGCGAACTCTAAGGTATATATTCCGAAATTTGATGAAGAAGCACCTATCGTTTTCCAAGGAGGAGTTGATACAACTTTGGACTTAGCCCCTTCTAATGTTTCCGATTCGGATGACGGATTAATACAAATAAACAATGCTACATTTGCCGAGTTGGATTCCCTACCTAATATTGGACCATCACGTGCAAATGCAATTTTAAGTTATATAGAACAAAACGGAGGTTTTTCAGATATTGACGAGATTAAAAACGTATCAGGGATAGGGGATGCGACGCTTGACGGTATCAAAGATTTTATAATAATTAATTAGGAGGAAGTTATGAAGATTAAAGCTTTAGTAGTAGATGATGAGAAACTTATTGTGAAAGGAATAATATTTAGCTTATCACAAGAAGGATGGGACGTAGACAGTGCGTTTGACGGAGCAGAGGCCATGACAGCAATAAGAAACGAAAATTATGATGTAATCATTTTGGACGTGATGCTACCAGAATATACAGGGCTAGAAGTGTGTCAAATGGTACGAGAATTTTCTAATGTGCCGATAATTATGCTAACTGCAAAAGGCGACGACATGGATAAAATAATGGGGCTTGAGTATGGTGCAGACGATTATATTACTAAGCCATTTAATGTTTTAGAGCTAAAAGCCAGAATTAAGGCCGTATTAAGAAGATCTATTCAAGAAAAAGAAACCGAGAAAAAGACTTTAGAAATTGGTGAATTAAGACTTGAATGCAATAGTAAAAGAGTCTTTTTAAATAATAATGAGATTAATTTAACCTCTAAAGAATTTGACATGTTAGAACTATTTGCTACTCATAGAGGAAAAGTGTACAATCGAGAACAGCTTTTAGACTCTATTTGGGGCAAAGGTTATCCGGGTGACGTGAGAACCGTAGATGTTCATGTAAGACGCTTAAGGGAAAAAGTAGAATCCAATCCGGGTCAGCCAGAATATATTTATACAAAGTGGGGTGTAGGATATTACTTTAAAGACTAATTATCCATGGCTTTATAGTCTACGTTGGCAATTACTTTTCTTGTTTGTAGCCGTAAGTGGAGTTCCTCTTATGTTGTTTTCTTTACTTGCTCATAATACAATAGAATCTTATTTCTTAAGTAATAGTCAAAAAGAATGGATACGACAAGCTAATTTAGTAGCAAGTCAAATAGTGGAGAATAGTCAATATTTACAAAATGGAGCTGATTATTCAAGCTTTATGTCCGGTGTATCAAAAATAGCCGGAGATCTTACCGTTTCATCTAGAGTAGCTGTTATTGATAAATACGGATACATTGTAGCTGATTCAAGTAGAATAGATATAAATTCTACTCTTATATCCAACCAAGTTTTGAATGCTCTTTATAAAAAAGATAGTGCACAACGAGTTATAAAAGATGGAAAATATATAATGAGTACTGCAGTAGCCATTAGAGATTTAAATAACACAAATAACATACTAGGTGTAGTCTTACTTTCTGCTAACATAGACGATGTCTATATTTTATTAGAAGAAGTGTCCACTCAAATTTATTTATTATCCATTATAACGAGCATCTTAACTGGCTTACTTAGCTTTTTTGTATCAGCACTCTTTACTAAGCCAATCAAAGAATTAATGTCTTCTGTAGAAAAAGTTACGAATGGCCAAATGGACGAAAAAATTGTTATCAAAGGTAGATCGGAAATGGCTGCTTTGGCGCAGGCCTTCAATTCCATGACCGCTAAACTTCAACGTACGGATGAAACTCGCCAGGAATTCGTTTCGAACGTATCTCATGAACTGAAAACTCCTTTAGCATCCATTAAAGTCTTAAGTGATTCGTTGATAAATGAACAATCTGCTTCTTTAGAAATGTATAAGGAATTCTTTTGTGATATAAACCATGAAGTGGATAGACTAAATACTATAATAAACGATTTGTTGTCTTTAGTGAGGTTAGACTCTAATAAGCTACATTTAAATTTAGAAGAAATATCCCTAAATCAATTAGTCGATTCGATTTTAAAAAGATTGATGCCTTTAGCTTCTCAAAAAAAGATATTATTGGTATACGAAAGCGAAAAAGATATAAAAATAGAAGTCGATTCACTAAAGTTAACTTTGGCTATTTCTAATTTAATAGAAAACGGTATAAAATATACTCCGCCCCATGGCGAAGTAGATATTATTTTACGAGATGACTCAAACAATGCTTTTATCATCATACAGGATACTGGTATTGGTATAGCAAAGGATGAATTACCAAAAATATTCGAAAGATTTTATAGAACGGATAAAACAAGAAATCGTGAAACGGGTGGCACTGGCTTAGGCCTATCAATTACTTATAGAACTGTAATAATGCATCATGGTACTATAAGCGTGGAAAGTACAGAAGGCCAAGGTTCCACTTTTACACTGAAACTCCCATTGAAACAATCAAACTAACTAACTAACTATTATCCCCGGTCCTTGATCGGGGTTTAGTTGAATAAAAAAGGTAAAAATAATGAAAAAATACTTTGTGTTTATTTCGGTCGCATTAATTTGTGTCGGCTGTTTATATTTATATAACAATAATAAAAATGCTTTTACTTCCAACGAGTATTATATATATTATTTTGATACTGCAAAAAATACTCTATCATCCAATCCGGTCGAGATAGATCCGATGTTAAGTAGAGAAAAAACAGTTTTTTCTTTAATCGAAGCTCTCTATCAAAAATTGGATGCGAACTTTATGACTAAACTCTCTACTATACCTACAACTTTAATTATTAATAACGGTATAGCCCAAATAGATTTTACAGAACTTTTTGAAAGTTTGTCTATACAAGAACAAATGTTAGTCCGTGTAGCCTTGGTTTACACTTTAACAGATTTAAATTTTATTTCTGGTGTCAGTATGACCGTTAACCAAAATCCTCTATCCACTGCTCACTCGATAGATGTTGGTATCATGGATAGATCTAACATAATTTTAAATGCTATGAATCCTAACCCTTCCACCAATTATCAAACCCTAAAACTTTATTTCTTTGATCCTGAATCTAATAAACTAGTCTTGGAAAAAAGAGGTGTAGAAGTTAACAAGGATATTCCTATAGAAAATTATATTATTGAAGAATTAATTAAAGGACCTATGTCTAACAACTTATTGGCTACTTTGCCTAGCAACACTGTTATCAATTATATTATTACTAAAGACGGCGTATGCCAAATAGACCTTTCTAGTAGTCAGTTCAAAGATATATCGGCTAACGACTACGAATCTATTATGCTAAATTCTATAGTAAATTCTCTTACTGAAGTCTACTACATTCAAAAAGTAGGCCTATTAGTTGATGGAAAGAGAGAACCATCCGCATTAGGTGATATAGATTTAAATTTATTGTTTGAAAGAAATGAAGCACTTTTAGAAAAGGATTGAGTTATTTGTTAAGGAACCAAAGAGTATTATTAAGAAGTTTATTTTTTATAGTATTGGCCATAATATGCGGGATAACATACGAACAATTATATGTTTTCCCCATTATTTTTTTGTATTTTTTTATCGCTAGTATCATATTTGCTATCCTATTATATTGCTTTTTAGCCAGAACTATCAGCCTGCTAGTTTACAGCATAATATTCGTAATAACCTTATTTTTTACCATAAATCATCCGGTAAATATTGAGCAGAACTTTTGGCATTCTCATGCTGAATCTACGGTAACCATTCAAGGTAAAATCGAACAAGTCATTCATGGCCCTTATTCAAAAGAACTGATATTAAAATCTATCATTTTTATACCGGATGAAGGCGAGCCGTATTACCTATATGAGAAAATAAAATTAAATTTGGATAAATATTCTGACTCCAAAGATTATAAGTTTTCCTCAAATGATCTTATTTATTGTGAGATAAATGTAAATTTGCCGGCCGTAGTGTTCAATCCTGCTGATTTTGATTACGCCAATTATTTGAAAACAGAGGGGATTGTCGCTACGGCTAAAGCTGTGTCCATTATAGAATATAAAGAACAAACAACTTTCCTAGAAATTGCTAGAAAAGCTTGTAATAATTATGTAGCGACAATTTTTAAATCGGATGAAACAGGCATAATTCCCGCCGTGATTTTAGGTGACAAAACTCAACTAGACGATAACATCTACGAAGATTTTCAAAATTTAGGCATTTCTCATATTTTAGTCGTTTCTGGCTTTCATCTTGGCGTTATATTTTTACTATCCAAAATAATTGTTTCTCTCATTTTTACTAACTTTCATATCAAAATAATAATACCATTAATATGCGTATGGTCCTATTGCATGATAGCCGACTTCAGCGTTTCTATAGTCCGGGCCGCAATGTTGTTAACTATAACGGGGATTGCACTTCTCATATACGAAGAAAATGATTTCTTCACTAGCCTAGCCTTTGCTGCTATATTAATTTTAATCAATAATCCGTTTACTTTAACTTCCGTCAGCTTTATTTTATCTTTTGGTACAGTAGCAATCATAGGTATTTATAATCTGGTAATAGAATATTACTTGGATAAACATGAATTAGGTAAGCATAATTTGAAATACAATGCACTATTTTTTAGTTTGGCCATATCAATAGGAATAGCACCGACTGTAATTTACTTCTTCTATAAAGTATCCTTGTTAGGCATTCTTCTAAATATATTCTTAGTACCTTTGTTTGGATTTATAATTTACGCTATAATCTTTGTTTTAGTTATTGGTCTAATATCTATTTCTAGCAGTTATTTTTTGGCCGAATATATAGTGCACATATTAAAAGCGATTTCCTATGTATTGGATTGGATATCAAAACATTTTCAGTTTGCTACGCTAACCCTAGGAGATGTACCAATATATTTAGTAATTTTATGCTATATAATTTTATTTGCTATAATTCTATTCTATCTATACGAGAAAAAAACTTGTATGAAAATAACAACTTATTTGGCCATACTACTGATTACAGCGGGATTTATAATGCCGGCCAAATTTCAAATCATTCAGTTATACGTAGGTCAGGGCGATTCTACCATAATCCAAACAGCCGAGGATAACATTATATTGATAGACGGCGGATTACCAACATCCAAGAACAAAATTATAAAACAAATTAATTATTTAGGCAATAACGATATCGAATTAGCAATTGTAACTCACCCAGACAGTGACCATATCGGTGGCATTATAGAATTATTTAAGTCCGATGTAAAAGTGAAGAACCTGGCCATGCCAGCCATAAAGAATGAGAACGAATTAAGTGATGAACTGCTAACTTTGGCCCACGAAAGCAAAACTAACATAGTCTATCTACATTCTAAATCATACTTTGAAATGGACGGCATTCTATTCGATGTTTTATGGCCAATAGAAGGAGAAGAGTATAGCAATATAAATGAGGCATCAATAGTATTTAATTTAAAATACAACGACCTCGAAATGCTCTTTACCGGAGATATCGGATTTGAAACCGAACAAAAAATAATGCAAAACTTAATAGATGTGGATATATTGAAGGTTGGTCACCATGGTTCAAAAAACTCCACAATGCCAGAATTTATAGAAAAGTGTAAACCAGAATACGCCCTTATAAGTAGTGGTAAAAATAACGTATACGGCCATCCGCATGCTAACGTTCTCGAAACATTAAAAGATAATCGTGTAACAGTATTTAGGACGGATCAACAAGGTGCGATAATAATTGATGAGCATCTAAACATTACGTCGTATATAACGGACTAGAGATCAATAAGGAGCAATAATAATTGATAACGATATCGAATTAGCTTGATAGACGGCGGATTACTAACATCCAAGAACAAAATTATAAAACAAATTAATTATTTAGCTAATGTGTTCGAAATATTAGAAGACAATCATGTAACAACATTTAGGACGGATCAACAAGGTGTAATAATTGATGAGCATCTAAATGTTACGTCATATATAATAAAGGATTAGTGATCAATAAAGTGCAAAAATAATTGAGTCAATTGTTATTTAGGAGGAAAAATGATTTATTTAGTATATGGAACAGAAATATATTTAAAAAATAGACGAATTGCAGAGATTAAATCCCAAAATTCTATAAGTAATTCGCTGATGAACGAAGTTGTAATAAAAGGTAAAACCGGCCGAGTAGAGACTATCATAGAAGAAGGTGAAACACATCCATTTCTTAGCGATAAAAAAATTATTATAGTTAAAGATAGTGAATTATTTGTCGCCGGTAGGAAAGATGACTCCAATAAGTTGGCCAAATGGCTGGAATCCGCACCGGAATATGTCTACTTAATTTTTGACGAATCCAAAATTGACAAAGGTAATCGGTTGTTCAAAACCCTGCGTTCTTTCGGCCAGGTAGAAGAGTTTAACATGGCCTCCGATGTTCAGATAGCTTCTATTATTAAGGCAGAGTTTAATAATCCAAATGTCGACCATAGAGTATTGCAGTATTTTATATCCAAAATGCCCAACGACATAACTTATATCCTACTGGAATTTTCTAAGCTACTTTCTTACTGTGGGGCCGAACCTATCAGTATATCCGCAATAGATGAAATCTGCGTTGTTGCTTTAGAGCAGCAAATATTTGGCCTGATTAAATATATCTTTAATCAGGATACTACAACCGCCATAAATTTTTATCATGAATTAATTTATAAAAAAGAATCTCCTATAGCTATGCTCGGATTGATAGCTAGTAACTATAGAAATATATTCCAAATTAAGGATTTAGCTAGATTAAATCATCCTAGTAGAGATATTGCGAATAAATTGGGATTAAGAGATTTCGTTGTTAAAGACTACATCAATGTCTCAAAACGGTATAAATATCAAGAGATAAAGGATGCTTTAAAACTTTGCTTGGATACTGATAAAAATATAAAAACAGGACTAGTGGAAGCTGAAAAGGGAGTAGAGCTTTTAATATTTAGACTATGTATTAAAAACTCGACAATTGCATAAACTATTGTAAATACTAATATTTAGGAGGGTTTCTATGGAAAAATTAGATGAGCTAAAGCAGATGTATGAAGAAGGTTATCGCTGTATTTACACGGACAAAGATGACAACGGATTAACAGTGCACCTCAAGGATTTTTATAACGAAAGATCTGACACAATATCGACAAACGAAAGTGAAGAAATAGATCAGATGGAGTCTTTTCTAAATAATGTAGAATTTGAACAATATTTTAATGGGTATGATATTATTTGTACGGATTGTGCAGAGTAAAAAAATAAGTAAGAAATGAGTAGACATAAGAGCTGAGGACAGTTCTTATGTCTATTTTTTTAGGTTCCCTTTCCAGGGGCATAGGCGGGAACTTAAGAATCTTATTTTATGGTTTTGTTTAGAACAACATATAGAAAAGTGTAATATTTATGAAAATAGCCCTTATAACTATATTAAAAAGTCTTTATGGATTCATTTTTCGATAGTGGTATTTGAGTTTAATAATAGTTAATTTTCTTAAGTTCCCATGTATGACTATAAGGGATTCTTATTATTCTAAAAATACAAATTCCAAATTTTTATTTTGTTTCTAGAAAAAGTTTTTCAATAGGTTAAGTGTAAACAAAATTTAGGATAGTAGTAATGCGGATGTAACAAGATATACAGATCCGTAGATTGACAAATTAGTAGCCAAAAAAGAATGTTTAGCTTCTATATATAAGGACACCGTAGAAAGGTTCTCAGGAAGTTGTTATCCTGTTCACCTTTTAGGCACTAACTAAGGAGTTGTTATTATTCTAAATTATGATGCTTCAAGTTCTTATTATTAAACTTCATAATGTATTAATATGATTCTTAGATTATAGCATATCGAAATCAAAAATGTTTCAAAATACTAAATTGTAAGAATAAAGAAAGTAGCCTGAAATATTTCTATAGAAGCAAAGGTCAGGTCCGAAAAAGAATGCTTAGCTTCTATTATAAGGACACAGTAGAGAGATTTTCATGGAGTTGTCACCCCATTCACCTTTTAGAAACTATAAGGGGAGCAGGTTGCCCATCTCTTAATTAGCTTCACTAAAAATTAATTTTCTTAAGTTCCCATGTATGCCTTCCAGGGGAGCACCGGCAATTTTCCCTTAGTCTGTTTCTCTACGGTGCACCTCTTAGTTTGTTTTCGAAATATTGTAAAAGAGCGAAGCGATGCACTTGACCTTTACTTTAGGTTATTAGTGCGACAGCTCAGTTAGCCAAGCTGACTGAGAGGTTGTTAAATTCTATTAGCATTCCTACCTTGCAAGTTCCAAGCGATTTTGCAACTATCTTCTAATTCTTCTAATTTATAAAAGGCATCCATAAGACTGCTACCAGAAACAATCGGGCCATGATTGGCTAAGAGGAAACCATCCGCCGTGTTAACGTGTTCGTGCATCAATCTAAAAAGCTCGTCGCTACCCGGTTCTCCATACGGAACTATGGCTACTGCACCAAGTTTCATTTCTAGATAAGGAGTATATTTTGGGATACAGTTTATTTTGTCTTCATGTTCTAAACATGACCATAAGGTTGAATAACAGCTGTGAGTATGGATAACGGCCGAAGCATCTTTATATTTATACAATATTTGGTGTAGTGGCCATTCTTTGCTAGGGAAAACTTCGTTTAACAAATCACTTTCTAGAGATAGACATGCAAAACTTTCTTGTGTTAGATTGCCAAAGCATGCGTTACTCTTGCTTATATAGATCTTATCTTCTATTCTAAAGCTTATGTTAGCGGAACAACCGGAAACTTTATTTCTATCAAATAAGTTTTTACCGATCCAAATAGCTTCGTTTAGCATGGTTTGTATTTGAGATTGTAAGACTGTTTCTTTTTTAAACTCTTCTATATATTTCAAGAATTTTTCGTTAGCTGCCGCCATGGTCTTGGTCCCATCAGTCATAGAAATAGCCTTATTAAAAAAGTCTTCGCTACCAAAGTTTCCGGATTTCAACACTAATCTTATATCCTTATTTGCTAACGGAATCATAATCGGCACACCCGGATCTACATTGTCAGATATAATATACGATTTACATTTTAATGCTTGCGTCACAGCGCCGGAAGTTTCGCCACCAGCAACGATTATGCGGGTGAATCCACTTACGACAGCTCTTTTGGCCAAGGTGGCCATTGTAGATTCTAGGAGGTCCGAAATATTTTCTGCTCCTAACTTTTGAATCTGCTGTACCTCAAAAGGATCCTGAGAGCTGTAAACTAAAGTACCGTCTTCTATTTCATCCCATATATCATCAAAAGTTTGCTGTCCCTCTAATAATTTTTGAGGATCTACAAAAATGCTTTTTCCTCCATGACTTTTGTATACCTCTATTTGCTTTTGAGTTATAACCGAGCAGCTACCGGCCAAAATTAGCGACTTACCCGAACTCATGCTGTTGTGCTTTTCATGGTGTATATGAGGCCCTGTATACTTTTTAGCAATTTCTTGCAGTATTGCTGATCCACCAGATAATATAGGCAACTTACCGAATACCTTTACTATTTTACTCGTATCTTTATTTGTTACACAATCTGGAATTATATAGAATTTTGAATGTGTTTTAGGCAACCATTTATTAGAAAAATGATCTAAATCTTTCGAACTAAACTTTATACAATGATATTTACTTTGTGGTTCCATTAATTCGGATATGTTTGATGACCACATTGGAGTTAATGGATGATTTTTCATATGAGTTTTATCCAAAGGGATGCCATCTACATAAAGTTTTCCATTTTGTACAGTTCTTCCGTTTATAGGTAGAGCAGGACATATTATGGTAGAGTGACAATGAAATTCGTCTAGCAGAGCATCTAAAACGGGTCCAATATTTCCTTCTGGAGTAGAATCAAAAGTAGAACAGTATTTAAAATATAATTGCTTAGCGCCATGCTTTTTTAGCCATTTAGCAGCTTTTAGACTTTTTTGAACCGCTACTTTTTTAGTAGCATTTCGAGTTTTCAATGCTATCACAATAGCGTCGCATTCTTCTATTTTAATATCTTCGGATGGGGTCCCACTATATAATATTGTTTTCATTCCGCCGGCCGTTAAAAACGATGCTGCGTCGCTAGCTCCGGTAAAATCATCGGCGATACAACCTAAAATTGGTTTCATATTGATCTCTCCTAATTAAAATTTTTGCATATTGACGTATGTTTTTTTCTATAAACTTGTGACTTTTTATGTTTATGCAAGTACTATTGTTTGTTATAACTATTATTATAATCGTTTATAAAATAAATTCAAGCTGTACAATGTTTAGTATCGTTTTAAATTTTGCTATTCTATTATAGATAAATTCAAGTTATAAAATGTTTAGCATCGTTTTAAATTTTGCTAACCTGTCATAAATATATAGTATAAAAATCAATAAAGTGCTAAAAATATTTTAAACATACTATAATAATGATAGGAGATAAAGTCTTGAAAAAAGTTATGAAAATATCCACTGTCTTTTTTTTATCCATGTTTATGACGATAGCAATAACGGCCTCGAGTAGACTAATTCCAATATATTCTGTTAACACTGACCAGGCCAAAGTAGCCTTAACTTTTGATGTAGCGTGGGGAGGAGATGATTTTGAGCAGATCTTAGCTATTTTGGATGATAACCAAGTTAAAGCAACGTTTTTTATAGTTGGAGATTGGATTGATAAATATCCAGATAAAGTTAAACTACTGAAAGATAAAGGGCATGATATAGCCAATCATTCAAATTCTCATCCGCATGTTACGAAACTGAGTGTTGATGAAATAAAGGAGGATATACAAGCTGCTCACAAAAAAGTAAGGGATTTGCTTGGTATAGAAATGGATTTGTATCGAGCACCTTATGGTGAATACAACAACGATGTGATTACAGCAGCAAACGAGTTAGGCTATCATACAATTCAGTGGGACGTAGACTCGTTGGATTGGAAAGATTATACGAAAGAAGAATTGGTGGCTAACGTCCTAGAACATTCTAGTCTGCAACCAGGTTCAATAATTTTGTTTCATACCGGAACTAAATATACAAAAGATATTTTAGATGAAACTATAAAGGGTTTAAAAAATTTAGAATATGAATTAATTCCAGTTTCGGAATTAATAATTCGACAAGATTATTTTTGTGATTTTAGAGGTCGACAATATAAACAAGAGGTAACAACTGTTTTTTAGATTAGCAAAAGGGGGCCGTCGCATTAAAGCGACAAATTTTGTTTCAAGCAAAAAGGGTTGTCCATAGACTCCAGGGAAGTAGGAACGCCCCCCTGCGCCCCTTCCAGGGGAGCTGTCAGCGAAGCTGACTGAGAGGTTTAAAAAAATTTTTCAATCATTTATGCTGACATCTTCAGGTAATACATAAGAATGAACAATTGCTGTGTAAAAATTTCTGTCACCGCAAGAAAAAAATTTTTCAATCACTTACGCTGACATCTTCAGGTAATACATAAGAATGAACAATTGCTGTGTAAAAATTTCTGTCACCGCAAGAAAAAAATTTTTCAATCACTTACGTTGACATCTTCAGGTAATACATAAGAATGAACAATTGCTGTGTAAAAATTTCTGTCACCGCAAGAAAAAAATTTTTTCAATCACTTACGCTGATATTTTAAAATTTGTAATGTGCAAGAAATAAATTTGTAAGTCAGTTGACATTATGATACATAGTGAGGCGGATGATTGATGACGATATATAAATCATAGAATATGAAAGCAAGAAAGGGGAGAAATATGAAATTAAAAAAACGATTGGCTGGTTTTCTTGCAGCTGCAATGGTTTGTAGTCCACCTCTGCGAAAAGTTGAGGTATATGCCTATACTACTTACGACACTACTATAAAAACTACCAATTCTATGCTACCAATTTTTTCAAATCAATTTTATCGGGATTCGGTAAACTCTTCTACATCTAGAGGAACGGCTTTATTTAATATAGAGCAACGAGCCTATGATTTACCAGAAGATCCGGAATATTTTGAGGCTATGCAGACCGTACCGCTACTTAATAATTGGGCTAGTATAAGCTTTGACGGAAGCGACGGTGGGATTTACGAAATTTCTTATTTGGTACGAAACACTGTAAATATAGTGCAAGTTACTCATCAACTAAGAACCGATGCGACCGGTAACCATACAGTTATAACAACCGTTCATAACTCAGGAGATCTTCTTCTAAACCATGGAATGCCAACTATTGAGCCTCCATGGGATGAATTAACGCCATATGACGAAGTGACGAAAGCTATGCCAAAGTACTCGGTATATAATTCGAATTTAAATAGATATGAAGAGTTCACGTTGCCGGATGGTTACTTAGATGATGAAATGAACGATGGTCACCCGACTGTAAATAAAGGTGAACAGGACGAGGAGGACGACCCAGGCACTGCACCGGACGAGACGATTCAAGATGATGAATTTGAACTAGATCCGGCCGAAGGTATAAAAATTGGAGGAAAATCTATAATAGGTAAGATTGTCCAAACTGTTGATACTAACAGTAAATTTCTTGCAGACTTCGGTAATACAGTTAAATTAATTGGCTCAGGAAACGATTTTAACTTTAAATATATATTTGAAAAAACTGCTACAGGTAAATTTAAATTTCACTTATCTAATAGCGGTATTGAATCCGGGACTATCGTAAACTACACTATAAAAGAACTCAATGCTTTAGACGAGACGAAGGTGGTTAGAAAAGAAAATTTGCAAATTTTAAAACAGCTTGCAAATTTTACAGGTAAGCCTACTCACTATATGATAGATCCAGAGAATCTGACAGAGTTAATAGATGACTTTGAAATAGAAAGTCCACAAACAGCAGGTGAAAGAGCTGGTTTCGATATCATGTTTGATCATCCTCTTTCTTTAGTTTCAAAAAAGGAAATAGATGATAATCCGGCCACACCAGACGTAGACGAAGAAGATAGCGGTGGTTATAATAAGTATCAGGAAATTCTTATGGTGGAGGGCGATGATCTAAAAGGTAAATTTAATTTAATGTCTTATGATGGAGATAATATTCAATTTTATTTTGACTTTGCAACAGATGAATTTAATCCATCACCGATTAGTGTTCATAATAATCTTTTGGAATCAGGTTTAAAAAAATATATACCTCCGTCTAAAGAAGAAGCTTTAAACGGAATAGTAGCAGGTCATCACTTAATTCAAATAGTTCAAGACGATATTTTTAAAATGCCTATTCATAATAATGAAAATCCGATTTACCTAGGAGGCGAAGATGAAAACGGTGCCGACCTAAAAGATACTAAAAGTGAAGAATTTATTGAGTGGTCATCTTTAAGTAATAGTGAATTAATGAATATTGTAGAAATAGAGATTACGGATGATACCTATGAAAATCCTGAAAATCCAAGCGAGAAAAGATTTTTGTATAGAAAATATGATAAAACAGGTGATGTATATACCTACATGGAATATCGAGTTGAGAGGGTTTCTCTTCAGGATGCTATTTTAACATATATTCCTTATAAAGGCTTATCCGATACAACAAAATATCGAGTTTATAATGGAAAAACAATAGACCCTAGCATGCTGGTCGGTGTAGGATATGGCTACATTAGTGATAGCATACCCGTGCCAATATTATCAGAAGGTGCTCAAGGATATTTAATGGAAGTAGTTATCTCTGACAAAACTACTTTGAGTTCTCAATATTTAAATTATAACGCTGCCATAGATAAAAATATAAAACCTCCAACGCCAATCATAGATGAAATAAAAAATATTTATGTTGTGCCCCCAGAGGTTGCGTTAGATCCGACTCAAGCTATCGGATTTGATCTAACATTTACTGCTCCAAAAAATACAGAAGATAATCAGCAACTGGACCAATTTGTTACGGATGGTGTTTTATACTATGAATTTTTTATGTACGAAAGTAAAGAGACGCCGATTAATGGAAGAATTTATAGTAAAATATTTAAGGTGGATCGTGAAAGTGATAATGCCTTAGAGCCTATCGAGGTAACTTCTTATGCTGGACAAATGGGAGAAGCATATTATAATCAATCATCCGAGACTTTCACGGTAGAAGATGTTTTGATCAAACGAAATAATGGGATGTTTAATTGGAATCATCTAGACAATTCTGATTTTCTTCTAGATGAATATTTAACTGCGGAAAATTATCCACCGGCTCCCGAAGAGTTAGACGATTTAAGTCATCCTCAGTGGGATGTTGGTAAAACTTACTACTTTACTGTAAGAGCTGTTTATGATCGTGATCCAAATTTGAATCCTCCACAGCCGGGTCAAGAAGAAGAAGTTAGTACGTTAACATATAGTAATGAATCTAATCCTGTAGCTATTACTTTTACTAATAAAAATGAAGTGTTGCCTATTGTTACAATAATTACCGATGAATCAGTAATTGTAGAAGACCCTACGAATCCAGATGATATAAATAAAGCAAATCAAAAAATTAACTTTAACATAGTAAATTTAGAAAATTTCATTGACTTTATGCTAGACCCAGTAGATTGGGAATATAAGTACGAAGATGAATACGGTAACCCGGATAAGTACGATAGAACATACGAAGTATTTTTGTATCAAAAAGATGACCCAATCTTAGATGACTTTGAAAATGCAAAAGAAATTTGGGGTAGCGATATTACAACCGTTGTCCCGGGAGTGAGCGTAGATGTAAATATGAATGATTACATTCTGAATTTACGCCGAGGTGACGTGGTTAGATTAGATTTTAGAAGTTCGGATAACGTTCTACCAAGTTATCTATGGCCAACAGTAGAATTTCAAGGATTAGATCAGAACCAAACTTACTATGTTCAAATTCGAACCAGAGTAGACAACAAATCACCGGATGTTAAGTCGAAGTATTCTACATTTTCTAAGATTCATACATTTACAACACATGTAAATCCAAAACCTCCTGGACCAGAAGAGCAGAAGCCTCCAACTCCGGCCGATTTTTGGATAGAAGAACAAACTAGCAATACTTCGGTTGTTTTACGTTGGGATGAGCCGAACTATCAGCCGAATGAAGGGCAAGTGATGTATTATGAATTGTTAAGGGCTGAAGACGCTAGGTTAGAAGGCGATATTTTGGACCCAACTTTATCTCTAGAAAATGTTTTAAGAAAAGATCCATCCTTACTCGGTTTCGCAACAGGCGGACACTTAACCAACAATGAAGACTTAGTATACTCAGTTAAGTTTAATGGTGTAAGCTTTATCACAACTTTGCTAGAACCAAAAATTTTTTCAGAGCTATTGAAGTTGGATGACCGAACTTTAACACCAAACAATATTTATTATTACTATGTTAGAACTGTCGTTAATATAGAAGGAACTTTAGTGGCTTCGGAATGGATAAGTCAGCCAGTAACCACCAGTCCAGTAGAACCACCGACCACTTTAAAGGTGGAAAGAACTAAAAATTACGATTATCTACCAAGCGACGAGGTCGTGATTAGCTTTATGGCACCTATTCCAGCCGATTCGGTGGTGCCCGATCAATATGACTTCGAAATAGCCATTAAAGGCGAAAGAGATCATGACTTCTCTTTTGCTAACTACGGCCCTTATGTAGCCGAAAGATTAACGGCCAATGACGATGCTCCAATTCCGCCGGAAGGCTACCAATATTATGTATACAAAATTTCCGGATTTGATAGTAGTACTCGGTACGACATAAAGGTTAGAATAGTTGACTACAAAACGGAAGTTCCGCCCGATGAAGAAGCACCAAGATCTCTTTATTCTAATAAAATAGTTTATCAAACGGCTGTTGATGACGAGGACGAAGAAGATAAATCTCGCCTAGAAGAGTATCTAGCCAAATTTGATCGGCTATTACTTGAACTGCGTGGTCAACCTTATTGGATACTTTTAGAAACAGACGACACGGGTGTATATAAATTTAAAGAAACTTACTTAAAAGAGAGATTGTCAAACGATGTGTTCGAATTAACAACTAAGCCAGACTTTACCTCTGCCGAATATTATTTCCCGGGTAACGCTTTTGAAGATGGTCACCTCGCTATGTTACGTGGAAAAATCGGTGAGTTTACTGTTAGCATCAGGCCGGATACTATTTCCCCTTATTTGTCCGATATTCGAGATATTAAAGTAGATATAAATTCTAATAAAACGGAAGATTTTTATGTTAAATTAGCTATTTATACGAGAGATATTAAATTGGTCAATGGGAAGGAGCCTTTAACCAAAGAACTGAATATAGAATTAGATATAATTCCGCTAGAAGAAGAAGACATCTTTATCGAAGTCGATATTTTAGACATTTTTAAAGATCTAATGGAAGATGGTCGGATTTCTGTAGAAGAAGAGTTACAAGAAGCTTTGTTCGAGGAGGTTGTAGAAGACGAGGAGTTACAAGAAATTATAGAAAAAGAAGTAGCTAATATTTCTACTAGATATCAAGATAAAGCTTTCGAGTTTATTTATGATGCTATGGGCCGTGAAAAAAGCATTGATGAATTAGACACACCTATACAAGTTGAAGCCGAGATAAATTCATTAGATACACAAGCGTATATTTATGATAGAGGATGGGTAAAAACTTATGCTTATAGAATGATAGATGGCTGGGCAACAGAAATAACAGGGCCGACCGCTGTAGTGTTCGCAGGAACAGAAAACGAGGTTGGAATCGGATCTCAATCTGCAGCACAGGAAATGATAAATAGATATGATATCGATCAGACCTTAGAAACTCGCTTAGCACCGGGTAATACTACATCTAAAGACCAAGTTTACAATGCTATCGCATCCGTTATGGGTGCACCTATCAATGCAAATCCTGTAACTTATCTAAATCAAAATGGCTTTAAAGGTGTAACTAGTTTCCAATCAGCTGGATCCATAACCATGGAAGAAGCTATATATTTATTGATGCAACTTTACGAAAAAATTAGTTACAACTCTATAAATAACATAGCTATTACTAACCGTCAGGCGGTTACCCATATTAATTTGTATAAACCTCAATATAGACAGTATGCTAGCGTTGCTCAACAATTAGGGTTTATAGATGGCGATGAAAAGCCAACCGATACGATCTTACCAGCTGAAATGCAAAAAATGTTGACTGATATTTTAACGCAATAAATTCTTGCTAACTGCAATGCCAAAAAAGGTGGATCGACATTTTAATTTTTAATCTAGTCGACTGAAATGCTGAAATACCAAAGATGTTGATTGACATTTTAATCTTGCTGATTGAAATACAAAAATATTGACTGACATTTTAACTTGATAAACATAACTTAAAATAAGGGGGAAAAATTGTGAAGCACAAAAGAATAACGGCCATGATGTTAGCTATAGTAATGATAACTTCATTTTTGCCGTTTAATGTATTAGCCAACATTCAATTACCGCCAACAGATTTTTATGCTAATATAGCTCACAAAAAAAGTGGTGAATCTACGGTAATTCCGGATGTTATGATTGGTTGGACCAGGCCGGAAATAGCAGCAAATGAAGATGGTGACACATCCGGTCAGTCGCCACCAACAGACATAGTAGGTTCTCATGACCTTTCGGGATATGATTTATATAGCGAAGATTTTATGGGATTTTCGCCTTCTAGAGAAATGCCGATTGGTGCCGATGATACAGAACAAGATATTAGTACCCTATTAGAAAGTGGAGTATTTTATAATTTAAATTTAGTTGCTAGGCATCTTCACCGAGTTACGGATGATGAAACAGGAGACTCCTTCGATACGATTATAGAATCGGAACCGGCAAACTTAAAGCTTATCACAAATTTTAATACGCAAGTAACTGGAACGGATGAAGGATTAGAAGTAAAGTTTGAATATATACCTGGTATAGAATATTTAGTCGGTTACACCCAAGGTGCTGCCGAGAATATAGGGGATTTTCCGGACAATAGTACAATAACAGTGACACAATCAGATTTAGGTGACAACAACATAATTACGGATCCGAATGATGGTCGAAAATACGTAGTCTATTTGATATCGGAAGGTGTTAGTCCGGGTCAGATGTACTCCGTATATGTAATGCCAAATTTGCCTGAAGGTGATCCATTAAAAGAGAAAACTACAATAGGATCAGATCCAAAAGTTGTTTCTGCGATTACTAGCATTCCACTTCGAGTTTTTAATGTAGGTAACGGAAAAATAAGATTAGAGTGGAATATTTCGGCTAGTATCTTGGAAAATTCATATTCTTTAACCAAAACTAGTATATTTGCTCAAGTATCCGGACAAAATGCGCAAGAAATATTTACATTTCAAAAAGATAATGGAGCATTAATAGGATATTATGAATTGTACGAGCCAGAAGTTACAACAATGTATTGGTTGGAATTTGAGTTTACTAATGAAGATACTAACGCAACATTAAGTCCATCGCCAACTACAGGTAAAGTAGAATATATTCCTTACGATGCAGTAGAAAAGCCGGCTTCACCACAAATACCAAAACCGTTTAACGACGATATAGACTTAAATGCAGAGATAGCAAAAGAATATTTAGTAAAAGGAGATACAACACCGTACAATGTAGAAAACTTTAAGAAGCAAACGTTTACCATGATAAACGACGCACCAGTTCAGATTCAGCTAGTTTGGGACGCTTATGAAGGCAAAGTGGATGCAAACGGCAATAAAACGTTAGATTATGAGTTAGTATATGATATATGGGTAACAGAAAGAAAAGAAGCCTTAGATTCTTCATTAGTAGAAAACGGATTAGCTCCAATAGAGAGGAATGTATTTATTGATCCCGACGATGAGGATTCGTTAGTAACAACACCGTTTGGAGATGTAGTAGGATTTAAGAAAGTAATAGCTGAATATTACGATGTATCAGAAGCAAAGCTGCCGTTAGCAACAAATAAAACGTATTATATTCAAATCGTGGCCAAAAGACAAGACGCTGCTCGCTTCGCCACTTCGGAACCGACTATCGTGGCTATTACAATAGATAAAAATGGCGATATATTCTATCCTCCGATATTACTTAAGCCTCCTATTCTAGTAAAGCCAGATAGTATAACAAACAACAGTGCCGATATAATATGGCGAGAACAATGGCAAGAATTAATGTATAAAGGCGCAGCTGCGGATGAAGATTTTTATCAAGAATTTCCAGAAAATATTCCATTAGCTAAACAATGGAATTCTAAAGTTTATTTATTAGAAACTGAGCCGAAAGTGCTGTTTAAAGCACCTTTAAAAGTAGAAACTTTACCAATAAATCTTATAACTTATGAGCACTTGGATATGGTTAGAGATTACGTTGGTGTAAATTTTTATGAAAATAATTTCACTTCTAGAGAGATTTCTTTAGGTAGTGGGATAAAATACGAAATGCAAACTTTACCATACGAAGATGTAAAAAACTTACAAGGTGATCTAGAGCTAGAAGATTGGATTTTTATGGTAGCCCAAGAAGGTGGAAGCGCCGATTGGGAAGCTGGCTGGGAAGAGTTGGCCGTAAGTGAATATATCGATGAAACATCATTGATATGGCAAGAGCATAAAGTCGTAGGTTTGATAGCTAACACTGCTTATATAACTTTTATAAGGGCATATAGAACATTAGATGATGGAACCAGATTAACGCAATCTTATCCAAGTTATATAATATATAATACATTGGCCAACTTTGTAAGTGAAGAAGAAGTACCGATCGTGCCAAATTTAAATTTAAATGAAGTAACGGACCATAGCATTGAAGTATTTTTTAAATTTAATCATAAGTTTGACTATGAAATGGTCTATTCTAGATTTGATGATCCGGAAGGACCGGAATCGATGCCGTACGAAGATTTAAACATTTCTTCGGATCCAAACAGTGAGTTTTTTGTTGGCGACGGTGAAAATGCTTTTGTTGAAGTATTAGGCTTATTTCCAGATACAGAATATTACATTTGGATAAAAGCTAAACAAAAAGAAGGTGACCTAGAATCTGCATGGAGCAGTCCGGTCTTTGCTAAAACTTTAGAAATACAACCACCGGATATACCAGTAAGTGTTGGGCCAGCATCCGAGTTAGCTCTGGTAGAATTAGGTTTGGATTACTTGCCTATCACCGAAGATTCTATTATTGTTACTTGGGAAAAGGATGAAAACGATAAAGGTGAATCCATAGAGGGTTCTATAGCAACAACTTATTCCTACACGGTAGCATTTGCTGATAACGTGGAGTTTATTAGCCCAACCATTGTTGAGATCACAGAAGAAAATAAAAATGAAGGTGCAGCCGAAGATTCGCCGGTAGAAATCTTAGAGAAAAACATGGTTAAGTTCAATGACCTAAAGCCTAATAGATCTTATTTTGTTAAAGTAAAGACTAAAATTGAAATTGTCGACGGTGAAAGTGATAGAACTCTATCTAAAGAATCTGAATATTCTGATTGGGTCCGAATAATAACCAAAGCTTCTAAGTCAGAATATACGGGTGAGCCGGATAACGAAGAAAGTTTTGAGCAAGATTACGAGCAAAACCTGGATCTAGAAAATGGAGTTTGGGATTATAAGATAGTGAATCCAGAAGGTATAATAACAACTATCCTAAATAAAGATCTAAGTACTTTTAAAGTGGATATGGATTTATATGAAGGTTTTGACAACGCAAAAGTACGACGATTAACAATACCGGTTACTCTCCTAAACGCAATGGATAGCCGAAATATGGACTTAGAAGTAGAAACCAACGACGCAATTTATACTATCAAGCCAAGGTCTGTAGATTTAGGACCATTAAAAAGTAAAGAAGAAGTGGTATTTTCGTTTACTAAAAAAACAAACTACAGCCTAGAAGATGCTAAATTCCGATTCCCGGATATATTCGAGTTAGCCGAGGAAACCAACATATACATGATAAAAGAAACAGGTGTACCCGAAACAATTAGCGGACTAAATGATAATATGGACATAAAGATTAAACTACATCCGGATTCACCAAATGTGAAGATGAAAGTTTATGATATAGTAAACGAAGATTGGTTGGTAATGCCATCACAAAGGATAGTGAATAATGAAGGGACATATTTGGAGTATCAAACAAACGTCCTAGGAATAAATGCTCTTTACAGTACAGCAAAAGCGGCCATGGCCAGAGACTTAACTCATTCTATGCAAGAAATAGGGGATAAATATTCTATCAAAGAATTAGGTATTAACTATTTCGGTAATACCCCAGTATACGCAGAGCAGTTTACTAATTTATTGCTTGGTATGGCTTATAATAAAGCAGAAATAAACTTGAATAATATTTTAACACAAGATGAGATAACACAAATCAATAATTCTGGTTTATATGATGAAGAGATCTTAGAAGAAAGAAAATTACATTTGCAAGAAGATAAAGAGCTTGGAAAAGTAACTAATGAAGAAGCAGTATCCGGGCTAGTATCTTTATACGAAAGAAAGAACGGTTATATAGGACCAGAAGTAATTCCGGAAAAAACTATAGAAGATGCTACAGAAAAATACGAAAGAAGTTTGAATAAAGCAATAAATATGCAATTGATAAATCCGGAAGATTTTAATCCGAATGAACCTGTAAACTACGATACTATATGTGATATAATGATCATGCTAGGATTGTAAAATTAAAAATAGGTAAAAAAAATGCTCCTCTGCGTTAAGAGGAGCTAAATTTTTATGCTTCAGATTTAGTTACAAAATGATGAGCAGTTTTATTTGCTATTTTAACAAGAATAAGCATAACAGGGACTTCAACCAAAACGCCGACGATAGTAGCTAAAGCAACGGGACTATCAGCGCCGAATAATGAAATCGCTACAGCAACAGCTAACTCAAAGAAATTGGATGCTCCAATCATCCCAGCGGGCGCAGCAATGTCATGGGAAAGGTTAAGTTTTTTCGCACCATAGTAAGCTATAAAGAAGATTAAGAAAGTTTGGATAATTAGAGGTATCGCTATAAGAATAATGTGTAATGGATTAGCTAAAATAACTTCGCCTTGGAACGAAAATATTAAGGTTAATGTTAGCAAAAGGCCGATAATAGTTACGTTTGAAAATTTTGCTAAAAACACATTATTGAAATAGTCGAGACCTTTTTTCTTAATTACGTATAGCCTTGTTGCTATGCCACCGATTAAAGGGATAACGACGAATAAAACAACAGATAGAAGAAGAGTATCCCAAGGTACGCTAACCCCACCAACGCCCAATAAAAAAGCTACAATCGGAGTAAAAGCTATTAGGATAATAAGGTCGTTAGTAGCAACTTGAACGACGGTGTAAGCAGGATCGCCTTTTGTTAGGTGACTCCAAACAAAAACCATGGCCGTACATGGTGCAGCCCCCAATAGAACGGCTCCGGCCAAGTAATCTTTAGCTAATTCGGCTGGGATTAAGCCTTTAAAAATTATGTAGAAGAATAACCAAGCGATAGCAAACATAGTAAAAGGTTTGATTAGCCAGTTAGTGGCCCAAGTTAAAAACAAGCCTTTTGGATTTTTACCGACATTTTTAATACTAACGAAATCTACTTTCATCATCATAGGATAAATCATAAGCCAAATTAAGATAGCAATAGGAATGGAGACATTAGCATATTCGAACTTGCCCAAAAAGGATGGGATAGCAGGCATAAATTTACCGATTAATACGCCGACAGCCATACAGGCTATAACCCAAACGGTTAAATATTTTTCAAAAAATCCGATGCCATTATTTTTAGAGATTACTTTTTTCATGTTTGATTCCTCCAATTATTTATTTAGGGGGTTGTCGCACTAACAACCTAAAAAGCAATTAAAATATTGAGTGGTGTACCATGAAGAAATAGTCTGAAGATAAATTGCAATAAAGTAAATACAAAATTGCCGAGGAGCAAGGTCACAAAATTGCGGGGGAGGTGTCAGCGTTAGCTGACGGAGGGAGAAAGCGCGCCTTCTAGTTGTAGTTGCTTATGTGATCTGTGTACAAAATTTATAAGTGACATAGTTAATTTTCTTGAGTTCCTGGCTATGAGGGGTAGAAAGCGTACATACAAAGTTTTGACGCTTTCAATTTAAATAACTGAGAAGTTTAAGGTCTAGCCGATTTAAGAAGTGCTTCGATTTCCTCAACTTTTAATAATTTTCCATAAGATAAAACTTTTCCGTCTACAACAAGAGCTGGAGTGGACATAACGCCGTAGCTAGCAATTTGGGCGAAATCTGTTACATGCTCGATATTAGTGTCCATGCCTAAGTTTGTTAATGCAGAAAGAGTAGCGGTTTCTAAGTCGTTACATTTTTTACATCCTGATCCGAGAACCTGTACAGAAGTTTCAGAATTATGTTGAGACTCTTCGGTCAATTGTTGTTGGGCTACTTCAGCAGATTTTTTGGCCTCTATGTCGGATACCTTACACATGTTGCCACATGAGCACATAGCCATGTCTTCTTTGCCAGATTCTTTTTTATTTTTGAATAATTTAAATTTTGCCATAATAATTCATTCTCCTCACTGTTTTTTTTTTAAACGCTAAATAAAACATATACAATCCGATTGATGTTCTACTGATTATAGCTAGGATTCTATCCTATATAATGAAGGTATTCATAACAAAAAGGCTATGGCCCCTAGTTTAAAACGCTAAATAAAACATATACAATCCGATTGATATTCTACTGATTATAGCTAGGATTCTATCCTATATAATGAAGGTATTCATAACAAAAAGGCTATGGCCCCTAGTTTAAAACGCTAAATAAAACATATACAATCCGATTGATATTCTACTGATTATAGCTAGGATTCTATCCTATATAATGAAGGTATTCATAACAAAAAGGCTACGGCCCCTAGTTTAAAAGGCTAAATAAAACATGTACAGTCCTATTAAGCATATAAGCGAACCTAGGATAAGGTTCAAGAGTTTAGAAATAAAGCCGTAGTTAGCATTTTGAGATATTTTTTGTACGAATCCAATTGATGTTCCACTGATTATAGCTAGGATTCCATGGCCGATTGAGTATATTAATAGAAGCAAACCGCCCCAAAATATGTTGCCAGAACTAGCGACGATCGCAAGCAACGCTATTAAGACCGGAGTGGAGCATGGCGATGAAAATATTCCGCCTAAAATTCCGGCTATTAGTGCGCCAGCATAACCTTTTTTCTTATTTTTAGATATTAAATAAGTGGATGGAATTATTTCGTATAATCCCCAAGTTTGCAATGCCATAAGTAACATTAAAATTCCTAGCAAAAAGAGCCATAGTTTGGACATAGAGCCAATCATGCTTCCGGCCAAAGTAGCGATTATACCTAAAGTTGTAAAGGTAATTGCTTGCCCGATGGCAAAAGTTAAAGATAATTTGAAAGCATTTTTAGTAGATTTTTCGTTAGGATTGCTACCAACATATCCGATAATTAACGGAATGCTAGACAAAGAACATGGGGTGAAAGATGTCAATACGCCAGCAACAAAAGCTAAAAAGGGAGCTAACCAAAAGTTATTGGTTATTAAGATAGAAATAGATTCAAGCAATTCATTTATGTTCATGAAAAAGACCTCCGGTTAAGATTAAGTTAGAAAAAATACTTGAGCAAATAAAGTTGTCGCCCAAGGGGGCTGTCGCACTAACAACCTAAAAATTACCCCTTTCGCCGACCTTTAGTCAACTAAGTCCAATTACAAAGGTCAGGTGCACAACTTCATTCAATTCAAAATTGAAGGATAATACTATATTTCCGTCATCTAGCGACAACTCTCGTAAGAAATAAAATTGTGGGGGAGGTGTCACGAAGTGACGGAGGGAGAAAGCGTGCATGCAAAATTTTGTTGCTTTCAAGTAAATTGTAAATATGGCAAGTTTTCATCATCTTGCTGTCATTTAGAATTTAATATTTGGAATTGTTAATGCGACAGACCCTGTCATGAAATGACTGAGAGGTTAAAAAATGCCCATATCATTTAAGATAGCTAACATCTGATCGGTAAATAGAGGCCCGACATGAACAGTATAAAGGTGTTGTTTCGTATTTTTGTTAGCATAATTATCGAAATCGATCAACTCAGCCACGGCCTCGCTAGGTACATATGGATTACCGTTGGCGTCGAAAATAATTTGAGTAGGAATGACTTGCACAGGAAATTTTTGAGTTTCCAAAGGATATTTCCAAGCATCTATAAATTTAATTATAGCTTTACCTTGCATTAATTGGTTGATGTATTCTAGGTCGGGAGCCATTTGGCGGCATGGAGCACATTCATCGGCGCCGAAATCTATAATGATAGGTAAGCCATAAGATTTCAATTGGTCCAAATTTACGATGCTAGTATGAAGCGAGAAATCCGGATGTACATTAACTATGGAAGCCTGCTGATCTAAAGTCTGTTGTTCGGATTGATGTTTAGCATACCAAATACCAGACACAGCGATAATCATGGCAATGGGTACGACTATTTGTAGAACTCTTTTTTTCATGATATAATTCTCCTTATAAATTTGCTGTAACTATATTTGATTAATGTTCAGTTATAGCCAAGTACTAAATGGCGGGGAAGCTAAGCCTCCTCCGTTTTCACAACATTGCGGGGGAGGTGTCAGCGTTAGCTGACGGAGGGAGAAAGCGTGCCTTTAAGTTTCCAATAGTTTCAAGGGAAGCGGGCCCCCCATCCGTGAGGGGGAGAATGCGATATTAATTCGTAGCTATATCGGATTCAAATTCAGCTGTATCGCACAAACAAGGTCGATCATTAGATACTGAAGTTAATTCCTGGAAAAGATTTAAAGCATACTCACAACCTATTGTATTGATTTTGTAATACATCCATTTTCCGGATGGCCAACTTTCGATTAAGCCACTATCGCATAGAATTTTCATATGATAAGAAAGTTTTGATTGGCCTAATCCTAACTTATCTGCTATGTTGCAGGCACATTGGCTACCAGATTTCAATAGACGTATGATTTCCACTCGATTCTCGTCACATAATGCTTTAAATATTTTTGCAATGTTATTGTTATCCATAAAAATTCCTCCTGATCATATCTATTTGAATTTTGTCATATGTAAAATAAATGTTTCATATCAATTTTATTTGTTCTAAATTAATTATAATTTAATATTAATGAAATGTCAATACTTAAATCAAAAAAAATTGATACGAATGTAATTATTGTAATAAACTTGTTAGAAAATTGTGAGACAATAGATATGTTAATGATTACAGATAAATGTTAAAATAAAACAACTAAAAATAACGTGATTAAGTTGAGTGGCTTCTATATTAAGTTAAGCCAAAATAGGATTAAACGAATATCCTAACTAAGTTGAGTTGCTTCTATTATTAAGTGAAACCAAAATAGGATTAAACAAATATCCTAATTAAGTTGAGTTGCTTCTATTATAAAATAGGTTGAATGAAATTAAATAAATATCCGACTAAAATTATTCCGAGGGTACAGATTCCAATAAAGGTGAAAAGCAATTTTGGTTTTACTGCTTTTCTTAGCATAATCATCGATGGTAAACTTAGAGTAGTTACGGCCATCATAAATGCTAAAATCGTACCTAATTGTGCACCCTTACCAAGTAAGGCCTCAGCGATTGGAATAGTTCCAAATATATCCGCATACATAGGTATACCAACTATCGTAGCCATTATTACACCAAATTTATTATCACTTCCCAAAACACTTTCGATGACACTTTCAGGAATCCAGTTATGAATTAAGGCACCGATTCCGATACCAACTAATATATAAGGAAATACTTTTTTAAAAGTATTGATGACTTGATCGGCAGAATATTTTATTCTGTCTTTTTTTGTTAGGCTCGGGGAATCAATATCTACGTTACTAGCATTTAAAATAAATTCCTCTACATATTTGCCCATTTTCATTTTATCTAGCAAGGTACCGCCGATTACGGCGATTATTAAACCAATGATAACGTAAGCTAAAGCGACTTTATATCCAAATATGCTCATCAACAATACTAGGCTACCGAGATCAACCATTGGAGAAGAGATTAAAAAGGAAAAGGTTACACCAACGGGTAATCCGGCACTGCTGAATCCGATAAATAGTGGGATGGATGAGCATGAACAAAAGGGAGTAACCGTACCGAGTAGAGCAGAAACTATATTTGCTTTTATGCCTTTAAATCGGCTAAGTATTCTTTTGCTACGTTCTGGAGGAAAATAACTTTGTATGTACGATATAATAAATATTAGTGTACATAACAATATTGTGATTTTTATTACATCATATATAAAAAACTGAATGCTACCCCCTATTCGTTCAGTTATATCTAGGCCGAATAGGGTTAATATGTTGCCTGTTGAATCATTTAACCATTTCATCCCTAAGAGTTGCTCCTGAATAAAGTTCCACATAAATATCTCTCCTTTTTTATATGCTATATTCTATTGATTGGTTTTGTATTTTTCTTCTTATGTATATAGGTTATAAACTAAATGTTCATATCAAATTAATTTGTTATGAATTTATTATATGCGATTGTTAATGAAATGTCAACACTTAAATCAAAAAAAATTGATTTGATCTAGACTCCACTTCCAGGCATAGACGGGAACTTAAGACAATTAACGAAAAAATTAAAACGAAGTAAGCACAACTTGTAGTACCCCTTAGTTAACGTGAAGTTGACTAAGGGGTTGAGAGATGTCAGTCATTACAAATTGAGGAGTCGAGAGGATAGTAAAAAAATTTTAACTAGAATATTGAAAATACTTAAGCTTATAGTTTGTATGAAAAGTATAAGTAAGTGTATATTTATTATTTTTATTGCAATATAGACTGAGACAAATTCCATATTTAAGAAAATATTTTCCTAAATTATGGAAAAAACATAACTTGGCCTAAAAAAAATGAAAAATTTTAAATTTACTCTTGCATTATTTTAAAAAATATGTATAATATATATTGTAGTAATAAATAAATATTATTTCGCATAATTTCACATAAGAATGAACAACTTTTATTTTCAACTTATAGTAAGGAGACTTATATTATGAAAATTAGAAATTTACGTCTTTACAGCGCTTTGCTAGTGACATCTCTTATTATGTTAACCGGGTGTGGCGATTCTACAGAAGTAGCTACGGCCAGCGAGACAGTGAAAGAAGCACAGAAAGAGACTAAGGCTACTGAATCAGTTACGGAAGAAGTTAAGTTAGAAGTAACTTATCCAACAGGTACATACAATTTTAGATTTGCAGATTCAGACACTAGACACATTTTCATGGCAGCAGCAGAAGATTACATGTTAAACACCCAAAAAGGCGGAATACCTTTATACTCCAATGCAGGATACGGATTGTATGCTAGTCGAGTTCAGTTACCAGTAGATGAGTATATACCGGTTATGGGCTTTGGATCGGTTTGGGACAGAACATTATCTGCTGATGATTCGACCGTATTAATGGAGGATGGAAAGCCAGGAAAAGCTGGAGAGTATACATACAGATCGTCATTTAGTACTAATCCTCAAACATGGAACCAATGGCTATACGAAGGATCTACCGATGCGGATTATATGACCAATTATTATGGCAAACCTTATAGCTTTGAGTATAATGCCGACAAAACAGGTTACGAGGTTATGCCTTCTATGGCTTCGGAATTGCCGATCCCGGTTAATCCGACTACTTTAGATAGTGGAAAGATTGTAGCGAAAACTTGGCAAATAAAATTTAAAGATTTAGAGTGGAAGTTTAATCAAGACACCGATATGTCTTTAATTAAGGATACCAAAATAAATGCCGTAGACTTCTATGAAACATATAAATTAGCTTTAGAGAATAAATGGATGAGAGCTGTCAGTGGTGGTGGAGATTTCTGTGCAACTGATATAGCCGTTTTAAATGCTCAAGAGTTTGTAGATGGTTTAGTTCCATGGGAAGAAGTTGGAATTAAATTAATTGATGATAACACAATAGAAATTACTTATGCTGGAGAACAATCTGCATGGAATGTAAAATATAATTTTGCATCTTTCACTAAAAGTCCAATAAACATGGATTTATATAATGCATTAGGAGAAGAATATGGTACCAGCGAGACTACTATAGGATATCATGGACCAGCCTATGTAGAATATTATGAACCAGATAAATTAATTAGATTGAAGAAAAATGAGCTTTATAGTGATGCGGATAAAATCATGATGACAGGTATGAACATCACAGTTATTGCGGATACGGAAATGGCCTTTGAAGAGTTTAAAGCAGGAAAATTAGATTATAAAGGATTGCCGGCTACTCAGTACGATGAATTTAAAAATCATCCAGGTTTAAAAACTATTCCAGGCAGTACAGTATTTAGAATGGTTATTAACGGTTTAGGAACTAGAGAAGCTCAAGTAGCAAAATTCCCGGATGGAACTTGGACTCCAGAACCTATTCTAGCTAATACAGATTTCAAACAAGCTATGTTCTTTGCTATAGATAGAAATAAGTTGGCCAAAGATGTCATGAAAACAGTAGAACCGACTACCTATTTATTCTCAAAAGCCTATGTTGTGGAAGCTGAAGAAGGAATAGCATACAGAGATACAGAACAAGGAAAATCGGTTGGACTGAATTTGTCTCCTTCTACTTATGGCTATAACTTGGATGCTGCAAAAGCTTATTTCGACAAAGCTTTGGATACTTTAGTTGCTGATGGAACTTATAAATCTGGAGATGAAATTAAAATAGAATTCTATTTCTTCAGTGGATCAGAGACTCAAGCTTTAATGGGTGATTACTTAAAAGGTGCTTTTGAAGCCGCATTTAACAGCGCGAAACATAATATTAAAGTTGTATTCGAGCCATCAGCAAAAGATTTTCCTGGTATATACGATGACCATATGCAAGCTGGAGAATTCGATTTATCTATTGGAGGTATTGGTGGATCTACCCTTGATGCAGCATCTTTCTTAGACAATTTTGTGGATGATAATCGTGGCGGCTTTACACTAAACTGGGGAATTGACACCAACATCGCAGAAATACCTGTAACTTACACTAACAACGATGGTGAATTAGTTAGTGAAATGTGGTCGTACAATGCTATCACATCAGCCCTAAATGCTGAGACAGAAATTTTAGAAGGTAGAGAAGTTATAAAATAAATAATGTATAAAGGCTCCTGCACTTAGCCTTCCATAGCCTTCATCTCCGAGGGAGGTGTCACGAAGTGACGGAGGGAGTTGGAGGAAGGTGGCAGCGAAGCTGACGGATGAAGTAAAATTATCTAAAGAAAAAGGATCAAATATACTAAAGATGAACATGATCGTATGGATTGGACTGTGGACTAAATGTTCGTAGTCCTTTTTTTTAGAAAATAAAAGGAAGTGATATCCGTGGCAAGGTATATAGTAACACGTATAGTGTGGATTTTTATAATGTTATTTGCAATACTATCTATGAATTTTGTTCTGTTTAAGTTAGCACCGGCCTATCCACCAACAACCGAAGATGAAAAGACCGCTTATTATAATAAACAGGTTTACGATGGATATATGGAAATTACGTTAGTCTCAGATCCAGAGGAAATGGATGAAATAAGACATCAAATGTCTACAGCAACAACGATAAGAAATTCTTATTATGAAGACCAAGGCGATTTTATCAGAGCCTTTTTACCAGTACCAATAAGTGAACAGTATTTTAATTGGTTGGGTAAAGTTTTATTAAAGTTGGATTTCGGCCTATCTACTAGAGTAGAAGTCGGTCGACCAGTGTTCGATATAATCAAGGATAGGATGGTCACTACCTTAACGATAAATATTATAGCCTTATTCTTTTACACCCCAATAGGATTAAGTTTAGGTATTTGGGCAGCGTTAAAGAAGAATAAAGCAGAAGATAATGTAATTTCGTTTTTTGTAATGATCATGATCTCTATTCCAAGTTTTGTTATCATGGTGATGTTAGTCATGATTTTTGGATATGGTCTAGAATGGGTACCTACGATATTTCCGCCAAAAGATGCTGATACGATCTTAAGGATAAGAGGATATATATTACCAGTTCTGGCGATGACATTTGGACCGATTGCTTCGTTAACTAGGACGACGAGGGCCGAATTAACCGAAGTTTTGACTTCCGAATATTTATTGTTGGCTCGTACAAAAGGGTTGACTAGGAGACAATCTATCGTTCGCCATGCTCTTAGAAATTCTTTAGTCCCTCTCGTTCCAGGTATTATCGGTTCTTTTGCTGGTCTATTATCCGGTTCGGTAATTATAGAACAGATTTATTCGGTTCCGGGCACCGGTACTATATTTTTGCGAGCATTAACTAAAAATGCCTATGATTATAATTTATTGTTAGCATCTACTGCTTTTTATACTTCTATCGGTCTATTTGCTGTTCTAGTTGTAGATTTGACTTACGGACTAATTGACCCAAGAATTCGTATGGGAGGTGTCAAATAATGGATCCAAATAAATTTCAATTCATTCAAAAAGATCAAAAAATATATGACCAAAAAATCGAGGGTAAACCAGTTTCTTCTATGAAAGACGTTATGATCCGATTTACAAAGAATAGAACTAACGTGACAGCGACCATAATTTTGGTTATCATTATTTTATGTTCGTTATTTATGCCAGCTTTAACTGGTAAGGAATATGTAAAACTAAATGAAAAATTGGCCTTTTTGCCACCACGTATTCCGCTGTTAGAACAAGTGGGAATTATGGACGGAACTGTTTTAGTCGAAGAAAAACCGATCGATCCAGCTACATACGATGAAGAAACTGGTTTATACTTGCCATCCGGATATAATTCGAAAGCTGTTGTCATGGATACGTTAACAAACGACGTTGTAAGTAGCACCGAAAAGTCGGAAATAGTAACAGGCGGACAATCCGTTATGAGGTTAGACAGTGGATCCACAGAAATGACGGTAGAATCGAATGATTACTTGGTGTTTACGAAAGCTAATCAGCCGATTATAACGATAGATGTACCGGAATTGTTGGGGAGTGCTAAATTAGAAGTTCTTCTGCAAACTAAGCCGGGGCAATTTGAGGCCATAAATACGATTACAGAAGCGGGAGAGCATAAGTTGGATTTGTACCAATTAAAGCCTGAAATATTTGGAGATATCTTTTCTAAACTTAGACTAAAAGTTATTGGTGATGGTATCGAGACGGTAGCAATAATAGAAAGCGTCCAGGTCCATGACAAATCTAGCACCGATGCGGTCTTTTTTAATGACGGCTATCCTCTTTCTCTGTATCAAATAGTGGATGGAAAAGGCAGTTATGTTCGCCAAAATGGAGAGATGATAGTGGCGACGTTTAGATATAACAGATATATAGCAGCCTTTGACCTAACACATGAGATAGCTTTTTCTTCTGAAGAGTACGATGCTTTGGTGGAAGAATACGGCGTAACACCGATACCGAATCCGGAAAATCCAGATGGATGGTTTTTCGAAGAAGGATTTCCGATAAGAGAAGTAGTAAGACAAAATGATAAAGTATTCATTGGCGATAAAGAATATTATTCTTACGAGGTCTATTTGGATTATCAAGCATATTTAGGATATGAAGAACTACCGTATTATTGGTTTGGAACAAGCGCAGCTGGTCGAGATTTATTCTCTCTGATTTGGGTAGGACTTAGGACTTCGTTATTGATGGGAGTCGTAACGACAGTAATCAACATGATAGTTGGAATTATCTACGGAGCGATCGCTGGTTATTACGGAGGAAAAGTGGATTTATTAATGCAAAGATTTGCAGAACTAATGGGCCGATTACCATGGCTAGTCGTTTTATCGATTATGGTTGTACTATTTGACCCCGGAATAACCACCTTAATAATGATACTTATCATAAATGGATGGGTAGGTTTCCAAGCTGTAACAAGAATGCAGTTCTACAGATATAAGGGCCGAGAATACGTATTAGCATCTAGAACGATGGGCGCAAAAGACAGAAGATTAATTTTTAGACATATATTACCAAATGGAATTGGGACGATAATTACTGCGAGCGTTCTGTCAATTCCAGCCGTAATATTTTTAGAAGCTTCCTTATCATATTTAGGATATGGTATCGGTCATGGTCAATCTTTTAATATTTTAGGTATGCACTTTACTGGCGTATCTATTGGTGTTCTATTGGCTGATGCGAGAGCATTTTTGCAGATGTATCCTTACTTGACTGTTTTTCCGTCTATAATCATATCGATTTTAATGATTACATTTAACATGTTTGGAAATGCGTTAAGAGATGCATTTAATCCAGCGTTAAGGGGGACTGAGTAAAAATGCCAAATTTAAGTATGGAAAAATTAAGTGCACAAAAATTAAGTGTCAAAAATCTATCTATATCATTTAGAACAATTTCTGGAGATGTCCATGCGGTTAGAGACATAAGCTTTGATTTAAAGAAGGGTGAGACTCTAGCGATAGTGGGTGAATCCGGATCAGGCAAGTCCGTAACCACAAGAGCTATCATGGGTATTTTGGCCGGTAACGCTAAGGTAGAAAGTGGATCCATTATGTATGATGGGGAAGATTTATTATCAATTACAGAAGAAGAGTTTCAAAATATTAGAGGTAAAAAAATCGGTATGATTTATCAAGATCCTCTATCTAGCTTAAATCCGATAATGAAAATAGGTAAGCAAATTACTGAGGGTCTACTATTAAATGGAGATCATATCCAAAACCGAATAGATCAGATCTGCCATGCAGAGAGAACTGCTTACTTTAGTTTAAAACGTGAACTGAAATTATTAGATAAAAAAGATAAGCAGAAAAAACAGGAGTTGAAACAGAAACTTAAAGAAGTCAAAAGACTTTTGGATGCAGCTGAACTTATAGCGAAAACTCAGGCCAAAGAAGAATATATAGCAGACATAGCGAAGTTGAATGAAGAATTAAGAATTTTAAAGACAAATCCAGATGGTCTAGAAAAGCATGAGATTCAAGAAAAGATACAGCAGAAAAAAGACGAAATAGCAAGTAGAAGATGCGTAACTAAAAAAGAAGCTAAAGCTAGAGCCTTAGAGGTAATGCGAGAAGTAGGGATACCGGATCCAGAAAAGAGATATAACCAGTATCCGTTTCAGTTTTCTGGAGGAATGAGACAAAGAATAGTTATAGCTATAGTGTTAACGCAAAGGCCGGATATATTAATTTGTGATGAGCCGACAACAGCGTTAGACGTAACGATACAATCGCAAATATTAGAATTAATAGAAAAGTTAAAAGCTAAGCATGACTTAACAGTTATATTTATAACTCACGACTTAGGTGTAGTAGCAAATATAGCGGACAGGATAGCGGTAATGTATGCTGGAAAAATACAAGAAATTGGAGGAGTAGAGGACATTTTTTATAATCCGCAGCATCCATATACATGGGCGATGCTAGGATCGATGCCAGATTTAACATCGAAGGACAGATTATTAACGATACCAGGAACGCCGCCGGACATGAGATTTCCGCCGAAAGGAGATGCGTTCGCATTAAGGAGCGACTATGCTATGCAAATAGATATGGAAGAGCAGCCACCAATGTTTAAGGTTACAGAAAATCATTATGCGGCGACATGGCTATTGCATCCGGATTGTCCGAAAGTCGAAAGGCCAGTAGCGATAGATGAGAGAATCCGACGAATGAGTAAAATGTATGGCAAGGAGGGGAATGCTAGTGAATAATTCAGCAAATAATAAAGAGACGATACTATCATTACAGGATGCAAAAGTACATTTTAAGTCTGGAAGTGGCAAAAATAAATTAGTTGTGAAAGCAGTCGACGGAGTAAATTTCGAGATATATAAAGGAGAAATATTTGGATTAGTAGGTGAATCCGGATGTGGAAAGACAACAACCGGCCGAGCTATGATAAGACTGAACGAATTAACTGATGGTAAAATAGAGTTTTTAGGACAAAGTATAGTCGAAGGGACAGAGACAGATTATAGAAATCTTAAAATATCGAAGAAGAAATTGATAAGAGCGAAATCGGTAGACGAAAAAGAGGCTATAAAGAAAGAGATAGCCGAGCTGAAAACAGAAATAGATAGAAAGAAAAAGTTAAATGCTAAAGTGGATAGAAATCTTATGCAAAATATGCAGATGATCTTTCAGGATCCGATAGCATCGCTAGATCCGAGAATGACCGTAAAGGAAATTATAGCAGAAGGTCTAAGGATTATGGGTGAAAAGAACGATGAAGTGATTACTCAAAAAGTGAATGAAATGCTAAAAGTAGTAGGATTAGTACCGGAGCATGGAAATAGATATCCGCATGAATTTAGCGGTGGGCAGAGACAAAGAATAGGGATAGCGAGAGCATTGATTTTGAATCCGAAGTTTTTGATAGCCGATGAGCCGATATCAGCATTGGATGTGTCGATACAAGCACAAATAATAAATCTGTTAAACGATTTAAGGGCGGATTATGATTTAACTATTTTGTTTGTAGCCCATGACCTATCAGTAGTGAAGTATTTCAGTGACAGGATCGGAGTTATGTATTTCGGGCACTTGGTAGAATTAGCGGAATCGGATGAGTTGTTTGCAAATCCGATACACCCGTATACGAAGTCATTGCTATCCGCAGTGCCGTTGCCAGATCCAAGATATGAGAAAAGAAGAACACGAATAATATATGATGCCCAACAAACTCATGATTACTCTAAAGAGCAGCCGATGATGCATGAGATTAAGCCGGGGCACTTCGTGCGTGCTAACACAGAAGAATTGGATAGGTATAGAAGTGAGCTATAAAGCGGTGGTGAAAACGATCCTAGCTATGGTTTGCTGCTCGATGTTAATTATGTGGCTAGTGTTCGATTTATCCTTTTCTGCAATTAATGTGGCGGATTCAATGTTTGTTGTGGGTTTGTGTACGTTTTTTCCGGCCTTAATTATGGTGACAGAAGCGACGAAAATGTTTGATGGATTAAGTTTTGTGAGAAGTAAAATGTCAAGAAAACCATCCTTTAAATCGATATACGATTATAAAGAGCACAAGGTTCAGAAGAATTTGTATAAGAAAAATCCGGGCAAAGTGTTGCTGATTATTTCGATAGGATATATTTTGGTTTCAATTATAATTTCAACCTTGAGAGGTTGAAAAGGGGGAGAGCAATCTCCTCTTTTTTATTGTTTGCAATCAGCTACGCTGTGTCGCATCGCTCTTTTACTCGACGCACTTGACCCTCTCAAGCGAAGTTGACTGAGAGGTTAAAAGTTAAATTATTTTCATGCGACAAACTTTTGTATATAAAACGCCAGTGATTGCTAGCAATATTAAAGCTACCAACCATAATACGGCCAGAAAAGATAGAGGTAGAAACATAGATAAAAGTATAGGAAGAGCAGCCGAAAGCATAGTGGCAAAAGTGGATAAGAGAACGGCCAAGCTCTGTTTTATAACAACGGCTTCGTTATCCCAATCAAACTTTGGAAATTTAGCATTAAAATAAAGACCTTGTACAGAGGCAAAAATACTATATATAGCTGGTATTACAATAAGGGATAGGATCTATAAAATGGTTAAATCAAATTTCAGTTATAAGGGCAGTGTGTTGCTTCATACCATGGGAGTAAGAAGAGATGATGTTATGTAAATTAGGTAGCATTTCAAACATATCGCCATATTTTTGAATTTGATTTTTACGCTCATCGATTTCTACACCATAAATATCGGCTATAAAGTTAATAAATTGATATCCGGTTAGATGCTCGTATAAGTCAGGGGTATCTGGAATATATGCTATTTGTTGTTTACATTTTAAAGGGGATTGTTTGATGGATAGGCCGCCGATAGTAATTTCGCCTGAATCGAAGTCATGAATGCCTACTATGGATTTAAGGGTAGAGGTTTTGCCAGCGCCGTTGGCTCCGATAAAGCCATAAATGTCGCCACTTTCAATAGATAAGGTTAAGTTATCTACGGCTTTTTTGCCGTTGGCATAGATTTTGGTGAGATTCTTAATTTCAATCATTGTGTATCCTCCTTGATTTAAGTTTAATTATTCACTGATTCATTTTATCATATGGCTAACATGTTGTAAATTAAGTATTTAAAAATTTTTTTGCATTCATTTTCCTCTAAAATATTAGGACAACACTTAGCATTATATTTAGTATGTGGACAATACCTCGCATTATTTTCTACTGCGTGTGGACAATATCTTGCATTAACTACTCTGTTGCAAAAAAATATTATATCGACTAAATATAAGCTATAATATAAAAATATACAAAAACACAAAAAAATTCAAAAAACTACTTGACAAATTAGGAAGAGTAGGATATACTACAAAACGTAACAAATGAAACAAAAATGCAATAAATATATTTAGAGTTAAGGAGGAAGATAATATGAAAGATTACTGACCAAAAAAATAAATATATCGTAGCAAAACAATAAAAGCGTAATAAACACAACGAGTGTAATTAAAATTAAGGAGGAAAATATTATGAAAGACTACTGACCAAGGGAACAAATATAAAGAGTATAACAAACGAATTAATTGTAATCAAAATGCAATAAATACACGGGTGTAATTAAAATTAAAGAGGACGACGTTATGAAAAATTGACCAACGAGACAAGTATGACGAGCGCAATAAATAGGATGATCGAAACAAGCATAACGAGTGCAAAAA
>MDSO01000002.1_pt1 | contig 69554 bp, 24 predicted proteins | sample 1005691 | NCBI WGS metagenome assembly MDSO01 (sample SAMN05526595, study PRJNA338239) | gut metagenome | isolation source: stomach gut content | host: Acanthurus sohal | place: Saudi Arabia: Red Sea | collected 2011-04 | reverse complement strand
GCAGCACATAAGGTTACAATAAATCCGACCAAAATTATTGTTAACGTTATAGGTTGAGCACCAAGATAAAATACAACCTGACTTTTGTCTGGATCAAAAAAGTTTTGAGCAGCTGATGTAATTCCATTTATTTGAGTGATAGTTCCAATACCTAGTAATCCAGCCAAACATCCAAATACAGCAAAACTTTTAGCTAGCCATTTGTATTTTATACCCATTCCCTTTTCTATGTAGTAAAATGGTCCGCCAAGAACATGATTGTTACTGTCAATTTCTCGATACCTGATTGCTAAAAACCCTTCAGCGTACTTTGTGGCCATCCCAAAAAATGCAGCTATCTCCATCCAAAACAATGCTCCCGGCCCGCCTGCGGATATTGCCGACGCTACACCAACAATGTTGCCTGTTCCTATTGTCGCTGATAACGCTGTACATAAAGCTGAAAAAGACGAGATCTCTCCCATTCCCCCTTCTTCATTTTTAAACATATATTTTAATGCTCGCCATAATTGTGTTATTTGAATACCTTTTAATCTTATCGTTAATAATATTCCGCAAAATAATATTAATGTAATAAGTGGTACACCCCAAACAATGTCATTGATTTTTGTTAAAAATTCTGTCATAAAAATTTCCTCCTTAATTAAATTAATAAATTGCATAAAAAAAAGAGATGTTAGCTTTTCATCTCATTTCAACACAAATTAAGTATACTTTATTTTGTAGATATCCTAATATCTACTAATAAGCATACTTTTTTTCTGTCTTTTTGCCTGAGAGATTAGCTTTCGCTTGCACCTTCGGCCACTATATATTTCAATAGTCGTCTCCAGAATTCCATCCATTTACTGTCACGTAGAATAAAAAACGCTTCAACAAACTTCACTTGGATTATTTAGTTTATAATATATAATATTATACTTTCGCATAAAAAATGCAAGCTTTTTTTAAAAAAAACCAATTTATATTTTTATAATAATATTATATTAATAATAAAATAATTGATATAGAATTATTGACAAATGATATCCTAGTAAGTTACTATATATTGTAGATACAAAATCAATATAGAGAGGAAAATTATAATGTGGGAATATCTTGGTAATTTTTGGGACTTATTTGTAGATATGTCATTTTACTTAGTGATAGGAATTATTTTTACAGGAATATTATATGCATTTGTAAAAAAAGAAACAGTATTGAAACATGTAGGAAAAGACGATACAAAGTCTGTAATCAAAGCCTCGGTTGTTGGAGTACCATTGCCCCTCTGTTCATGTGGAGTAGTGCCAACAGCAATGTACTTAGAAGAAAATGGAGCAAGCAAAGGTGCGGTAGTTAGCTTTTTAACATCTACTCCACAAACTGGAGTAGACAGTATAATAGCTACTTATGGAATGATGGGTCCAGTATTTGCTATATATAGAGCCGTAGCAGCGTTTTTATCTGGAATATTTTCAGGAATAGTAACGAACAAATTTTGCAAAAATGAATCTATCAATTATAGCAAGGCTAAAAATTCTTGTAGTTGTAGTCATTCTGAAAAGGAAGAAACTAAATCCAAAGCTACATCTTGCTACTGTCATTCTGAAAAAGAAGAGACTAAGCCCGAAACTACAAGTTGCTGCTGTCATTCTGAAAAGGAAGAAACTAAATCCAAAGCTACATCTTGTTGCTGTCATTCTGAAAAAGAAGAGACTAAGCCCGAAACTACCAGTTGCTGCTGCCATTCTAAAGAAAAAGAGCATAAATCCGAGGATACAAGTTGTTGCTGTAATCACAATGTAGTGGATCCAGCGAAAACTAGCTTTTTAGCAAAGGTTAAAACTATATTTACTTATGGATTCGGTAGTTTTTTAGACGAAATATCCGGACATTTAGTTATCGGACTAATTATTGCTACATTGATTAGTACGGCAATACCGGAAGATCTTTTAACGAACATACAAACACCTATTTTATCAATGATAATGATGCTAATTATTGGGATACCAATGTACGTTTGTTCTACAGCGTCTATACCAATAGCGATATCATTAATAATGAAAGGAATATCGCCTGGAGCAGCATTTGTATTTTTATTTGCTGGACCGGTTACAAATATAGCATCATTAACGATTCTATATAACAGTTTAGGCAAAAAAACGATGGCCATTTATTTAGGATCTGTAGCATTCTGTAGCATTATTTTTGGATTAATATTAGATGCGGCCATCAATTTTTTTCATTCGGATATTACCATACAGGCGGTCCATGCTCATTTACATGACCACTCAATGACAGAAGATGTAATAGCTATAATATTTGGAATACTAGTAATAAGAAGCTTATTAAAAAAGTTTAAGTTGAAAAAAGTATTAGCAAAATAAAAATTCATAGAAAAAAACCTCCTGAAATTAATGGAGGTTTTTATATTTTATATAACCGGAAGAGCTATGTGTGCATTAAAAGTTATCATATTTTGCATAAAGCTTTCTGTATTTTCTTGGATAGGAGCAGATTTTTTATATAACTGGAGGAGCCATGGGAGCATCAAAAGTTGTCATATTTTGCATAAAGGCTTCTGTAGCTTCTTGGATAGGAGAAGATTTTTTATAACTATAATTATAAAGAGAATCAGAATCATTTTGACTATAGGGGGGATCCTCCTCTAAAACAAAAGGAGCACTTTTTAGCATACTAGGTGGCGCTTGATTAGGTGAACTAATACCTTGTGGGCCATTAACAAAAGGAGCCGATTTGTGATTTAAAGGAGCACCCAAATTAAATTGAGGATTAATAAAGCCAGGACCCTGTATATGCTCTTGTTGATATTGAGGCGGATATTGTTGTTGGTATTGAGGTTGATATTTAGTTTGAGTTTGATATTGAGTTTGATTATTAGCCGAAGATTGTTGATACTGAGGAGTGACGAAACCAGGACCTTGCATTTGTTGAGTTGACAATTGTTGATATGGTGCTGACATAGGGGCCATTTGTTGAGAAGAAACAGCTGGAGATTTGGATTGTTTAGCTAATTTTTGATATTGTTCTAATTGTTGAGTTAAGATTTGAATTTGTTGATTAAGAACAGCATTTTGTTGTTGATTTTTAACCATCATACCTTCCATAAACATTTCTAACTCTACATTTTCGGGTAAATCCGGGTGAATGCCTATAGTATCTAGATGAGAAATGACGGCCATACGAACAGAAGTACCTACTTGAAAGAAAATATTATTAACGTCTAAAGGTAAATCAGATTGGAAAGTAATTCTAGCCAAAAATAAATTGCCCTGAATAGAACTTTTAGCAGGCGAGCTAAAACTTTGGCCATTATCCACAGATAAAACTGTATATAATATACCGTTATCTAAAAAATTAATCCACAAGCAATCAAGATATTTTAATAAAGTAACGTTTTCTAATCTAAGAGCCGTGGCTAAGGCTACAGCATGATCACCTACGGAATATATTAATTGATTTTGGCCATACATATTTTGTAAATATACTATATGAATATCCTTATTAATAAGCGTGGCTGTATACTCTAAAATGGGCAGATCGCTAGATATTATAGGCTCCAATTTTATTTCGTTAGCCGTTAACGTTAAACACTGAATTTCATGAGAATTTTCTTCGGATTGAAACAATATAAAAATAGCTTCTGCTGTTGCTAAACAGGAAAATTCATTTGCTGTAAAGTTTGTTACTATACTTTCTACGGATGGTTGTTGCAAAGTTATTATTTGTTGTAATAAAGTTTTAGTTTCCGTGGCTTGTTCATACGCAGTATAAAAGAAATATAAAATTTTATTTAAGTAGATTAAATGAAAATTACTAAAAATAAATTGTCCATCCAACTCTTCAAAGAGTAAAGTACGCTTAACGTTTGTATTTTTACAAGTGATATATATCATTTGGCCTTTTAGGTTTTTAGCCATTGTATGGATAGTACCTGAGTCATCTGTTATAGAACAAAAGTCATCTGAGCAGTTAGTTATTAAAGTGATAGTTTTTGATATTCCAGTAACTCCAAATACTTGAGCTATCAAATTTTGTTTTACTTTTTCTATCTTGGTTAATAGATTTTCAGATTCACATAAAAAAACCATACCATCATCTCCTTTAATACATAATATTGATCTTAAAAAAAAATATACTACATTTGTAACCCTTAAACTTGACCATACATATATTAATTAATGTAAAGTAGCAATTATAAATTTCGACATCGATTCATTAAAAAAAAATATATATATTTCTAGGAGGTAATAATTATGAGTTGTGGATGTAATAATGTAAACAGTAATTATTTAAACAGAGCATTAGTGACAGATAATATTAATACAGTAAACGGGACAACCAAACATTTTAGTAATGCGAGCATATGTAATATTTGTCATCCTCAATCAACATCTTTACCGGTATCAGATATACCAAGTCCGATAGAAGAAGCAGGATTTTGCCCACCTATAGGTGAACCACAAATGTTAACATTGATGGCACCGGCAGTATATGATGAAAGTGGATTTAATCTTTGCCGTACAATAAAATTAGCAGACTTTGTTAATGCATGCGATGGACCAATGAGTAGAACAACAGATTTACTCTTTGATGGGTTAACAGTAAAAGACTTGCAAAATGCAACACACTTGCAAACCCAAGTAGTTGATATAGACTTTAACTTCGTATGTCCAAAAAGTTCAAGATACTCTGATATCAAGCCAGCTAAAAACAATCCGAATCTTTCTAGAATAACTCTAAGAGATATCGACGTAACATTGGCTGTAAAAGTAATTGATAACAATTGTAGAGTATGTAAAGAAGGTATGATGACTTTGAGATATCTTCCAGGAGAAAAATGTCCCGGATATGATAAGAAAACTAATCCGGCGAACGTAGTAATAGACTTATATACGCCATACGGTGTTGCGTTCGCAGCAGAGAATCCAGGCGGATGTAATAAACTTGTACCAATAGTAAACTATGTAGGATTTGTCGGTTCTGACACTTGCCAAAACTGCTCTCCTGACTATGGTGTTATGCCCATAGCTAATGGAGCGAATTCATTTAAATATTTACCATCTGATGCTATGTACAAAACTTTTGAGCCAAATAATGCTTTGACACAAGGTATATCAGCACAAGGTTTAGCCAAAGTAATTAGTGGAGACGATGAACATTTGGCAATAGGTCTTACTTTATATTTCAAAGTAGTTTATTTTGTTCAATATAAGTTTAATCACGAAGGGCTTTGTGTACCACCTAAGTTTACAACTGTTGCAGGAAGTATCGAAACAAAAAGCTGCTTGCAATTCGTTGAAGGTGATTTACTCGAGCAAAGCATCTTGCCACTTAGTGTATGTGTTGAACCAAAATCGTATAGCTAAACAATCCCTAAAAAATACTTTTAATAGATGTAGCATAGTAGGTGCTACATCTATTTTTGCCTTATAACAAAAAAAATTTCCAAAAAGTGTTTAAAGCTTATTATTTTTGGTTATACTTTAAATAGATAAATAAAAAAAGAAAGCACCTTCGTAATTGAAGATGCTTTCCTATTAGAGAACGGCGAGGTTCTCCTTAGTGTTTTTATCGATTAGTTGCACATTTTGCAACTTTGGACCGGCTATAAATTGAATATTATTTTCGTATTTTTGTACGTTTTCCCTCCCTTATATAAAATTTTAAGTTATTTATTTTTGGAATAATATTAATATTGTTAGCAAAAACATTGCAAACGCCATAAATAAAATTAAAGATGGGTAATATTTCATTTATAGTCACCTCCTTTTATGGACCAAAAAATAATCCATAGCCGTAGGTGGGTAACACACAACCACCACTCGTTTCGTGCGAGTGGTTTTTTAAAAAGTAAGTTTTTTCGTTTGGTGATCTTACTTTTTTATGCAATGATTGTTATCATCTCACCAAAAATAATAACAAAATTATTATACTATATGTGCATTACGTAATACAAGTGGCAATTTTTAGTAACTTCTATCCTTTGCTTAATTTTTATTAACTTTCGAAATTATTACCAACTTTTACATAAAAAAGAAGGATGCACTTAAACTATCACATGCATCCTTTTATTATTTGACTAAAACAATTATTTATAAATTTTACGAATAACACTGTTGCTAGGATCAGAAATTAGGATATACTCATCGTTAACAATAATTTCTCTAAGTACAGAGTCATCAAATATAATATCGCTAGCTCTTCCATCTAATGTTTGGGCATTCGGATCGGTCGAAACAGTACCGGCCAAAGTAAGGACATCTAAAACAACATCATTATGAATATCAATCTTACGGACTACATTATAATCTATAAGATAAAGATCTTCTCCATAAAACACCAATTTTTGTGGTCTATAAAACTGACTTACGGCACCATCAATAAAATTTTTACTGTTTTCTATACCAGCTACATAAATCCAAGTATTATCCACAAACTTCTCTATCGTACCTTTTGTCGCATTCGATATATGAATAACATTTTTATTATCCACAGCAATAGCGACCGTGTCCGGATAGGCATAAGTAAGAATTGAAATGTCACTTGTTTCATAATCTATTTTATGAATTTCAACAGTTTCTAGCATTAAATTTTTAATTATTACAAATATATTCCCTTGATTATCAAATGTAAAATCCAAAATATCCATATATAGCGGATTCATTGAATATAACAATTCTATTTTTTCTTCTTCTAAATTTACTTTGGCTAAGCCTACCCTATTTTGTCCATTTACTTCTGTCCACGAACGAGTGGACATATATATTTGATTATCAAATGTTCTAATTAAATCTGGTATTATGTGATACGGCTCTAAAAACAAAGTACTGACTTCATCTTTATAGATTTGTCGCAAAAATCCCCCGTCCACCACAAAAATTTTACCATCATTCGTTTGAATTAAGCTTTCAGGAGAAACAAAGCTCGGATCTAATCCATCCTTATGATTTCTCACTCCATTTCCGTATTCTGTTTTGACCTGATAAGCTGGATCATAATTTAAGGATATTTCCACCATTCCGTCCACAGCCTTAACTACCTCTATTTCGGTTGATATGATTTTATCACGGTATCTACCTTCAAATTTGACCTTCCCCTCATTCATTCCTATAATTAAATCTCCATCTATTCTAGCTATATTATTGTCTTCGTGCAACCATTCTATATCCTTTACTGAAATTCTTTTTATTTCTCCATTTTCAAACTCTTGAGATATAACCAATTCTTTGGACTGTTGCTCACTAATCTTTAAAAGACCCGGTGATAACTCTATATAAGAAAATTTTTGTTTCTCTTTTAGATGCTCTGCCGCAAATATGCTTACTACAGACGCACTGACTAAAATTATTGACATCATTAAAATAAACTTTCTTTTTACTAATGCTTGTGCAAATCTTATTCGTAAGGATTGAATTCTTTCTAAATCCGTTAATAAGTCTTTAGATGATTGATATCTTTCATCTGGATTTTCCTTTAAACATTTTAATATTATATGCCCAAACTCTTGCGATATAGTTTCTTTTAATAAAATATGATTTGTTCGATTTGGCTTCTTCTTGGTTGCTAACTCAAAGAATATAACTCCGAAACTATATATGTCCGACCTAAAATCTGTTTTCTGCTTTTTACTTTGCTCCGGTGATGCATAATGTTTAGATACCGCGTGAATCTCTTGCTTGGCTGATTCTTCTTTTGATATCCCAAAGTCTATTAAAACCAATTTATCACTGTGCGATACTATTATATTTGCCGGCTTTAAATCTCTATGAATAATTGGTGATGGCTTTAATGTATGTAGATAATCCAAAACTTCCGCTAACTGCTTTGCCCAATCATGTATTTGATATTGTGCTAGCACTAAGTCTGAAGCTATAACCTTATCCATAGAAATTCCGTCTATAAAACTCTGCACTATATACGTTCCTGTTGCGTCATAAAAAACATCCACTATTTTCGGTAAATTTGTATGATTTAATTTCTTTAAAATATCTTCTTCTCTTAGTAATGCTTGATACTCTGGCTCAATATGTTTGATCAACCATTCGCTTCCTAACGATGTACTTCTAGCCGAATAAACATGGCTCATCCCTCCTCCGCCCATTTCTCGGTCTATAATATATCTATTCTGAAACACTACACTATGTAAATACTCAAAATCTTGATTCGTATTTGATAATGTCACATCGTCTAATTCTGTGCTTCCTTCGTCTATTATTGTATTATTGGACTCGGTAAATGCATCTACATTTATCGATGTTTGCATAATTGTTTTTGTAATATATTCTGTATTCGAATTGTCTTCTATAGCTTTTTTCATATTAATTTTTTTATTTGTAATTATATGATTTATAATACCTATTGCTCCTAAAATAAATCCAATATAACCAATCCAGGCAAGAATATTTTCAATATACAATAAAATCACTTTTCCTCTCTTTTTTTTACGTTTTTTTAACCAATTCTATCATAAATTTTCTTTAAAAGTATAGCTGCCTCACCTCTAGTTACTGTAGCAAGTGGCATAAAGCTATCATTATATCTTAATACCAAATCCTCTCTTGTAGCAAAAGCAACATCATAATAATTTATCGTATTAATCAATTCTAAATCACTAAATTCGGATAAATATTTTTCTAAATTATCCACTTCTAAATACGTCTGCTTTGTTTTCAATACATGGCTAATCGCACAAGTCAATTCCAACCTAGTAATTAAATCATTACCTCTAAAATTATTGGTTGAGTCCACCATTATACCTAATCTTTGAGCCGATCCAGCAATCGCTTTAAACCAGTCATCGTTAGAAATATCCGCATACTGCGACGTAGCAAATGGGTCATACGCATATAAAATCCTTACTAATATTGTTGCTACTTCTGCCCTCGATATCGGAATATCCGGTTCAAAAAGATCTCCTTCTCTACCATTAATTATTCCCTTAGATGAAAGAACTTGTATCGCTTCTTGCATTTGTGCACTGGTTCGATCAATATCAGCAAAATATTTTACGTTTTCTAAAATAGAATAAGAAGCATCCGACAGTAAAGTCTTCGCTTCTAACATGTTTGTTGCCGGATTATATCGTCCCCCTATTAATGCATTGTTCTCTATAATTGCTTGATAATTTGGATTACCCTCTATACTTGGTAAACAAATTGTTAGCGGTGTTCCTCCTCCAGTATATGCAATTTGATAATTATCCTCTGTTTTCTGTGTAGAAATTTCTATAGCACGCGCCGTCACTATCTCGTTGGTATCCAAGCTAATCGCCATATCATCGTTCATTGAAACACTCAATGTATTAATTTTAGAGTTTGCTATATTTGGATCTATTATTATTATAGCATTCGAATTTGTATTAATTCTTACAATTTTTCTTAATGTTCTACTTAATTCCATTCCGGAATTATTTATACAATCACTTAATTTATTTGAAAGCTCCTCTGCTACATTCTGTAAATTGGCCAAAGTATCATAGTTAATAAAAAGTATATTATCTGAATTTGTTTCAAGTCTAATGCTCGAAATTTCGGCAATTAATGCCTCCGCAAATCTAGCAAGCGCATTGACGCTGTTCGCATCTTTCAATTGTGTTTCACTTACTGTTAATAAAGCTTTTTCTAATTCTGCAATTGCATCTTGTTGTGTCGAAATATTTTCTATATTTTCATACGAAAACTCCGCCATAGTAATATCGTTATTACATATAATTTCTGTCGATTCTGGAATATTTATTTCTAATGTATTCCACTGAAGATAACTGCCATTAAAATGAATAGTTTGTAATTTATCACAATAAATAAATGCGTCATAACCAACATCCATCGGATCCCCTTGAATAACAACAGTATCTAGTAAATAACATCCGCCAAAAACAAAATCGCCGATTTTTTCAACATTTTTTGGAATATTTATATAAGGTAAATTGTCACAATCAAAAAATGCACTATCTTCTATCCTTTTTAAACTGGATGGAAGTTTAATATACTCTAGACTAGCACATCCCCAAAATGCTTTTTTCTCTATACTTTCTATACTTTCTGGTAGCAAAATTAAGGCTAACGCCGAACACTGCTCGAAAGCACTAACTGGTATGATAGAAACTGTTTTAGGTAAAAAAACGGCTCTTAACTCTTTGAAGTTATAAAATAATTCAGGCGCTATTGCCAACACCGCTATCCCTTCAATAAAAGTCGGTATATTTGCATAAGTAATTGTTTTCTCCGCCTCTACTATGGTCCCCGTATTAACGTTAAATTTTAGCTTTCCTCCATAAACTTCGGGTACTTCAAACCATCTTTCAGCCAACTCTATCTTCACATAATCGGATACCATAACTTTAAGGTTATTCCAATTTTCTATATTACTACCATATTTTACAGTCTTTAAATTCTCACATCCTTCAAAAATATTAAACACTGCATGTTCTACGCTACTCGGAATAGCTACCATTTCTAAATTTTCGCATAAATAAAAAACAGCACCATTCATAACTTTTATACCCTCTGGAATAATCACATTTTTTAAACTGTTACAACCTTGAAATGCTCTCTCACAAATATTTTCAATAGAGTTTGGTAATGAAATACTACTCATATCTTTACAATCCTTAAACGCAGCTATACCAATAGACTTAACTGAAATATCATTGATTGAAAACGGAATATGTGCAAATATAATACTTTCTTCAGCATCTACGATTGTCCCTGTATTCGGGTCAAATTTAATTCGGCCACCCGATATACCCTCCAGTTCAATCCATTTTAATTCGTCTTTGTCTTCCAGTATTACTTCTTCTGCAAATAACTTTATTTCTGTTTGATAAAATAAAGTAGCAAAAGTAAATAGAAAAATAAACTTTTTTATCATTTTTTTATCTCCTTTATTGTATAAACAAAATCTTAAAAGTTATCTTAATATTTTAAATGCATCTTAATTATTAATCATTAATCTCTTTTTACTGTTAATTAGCAATTCTATCAAACAATAATTTAAGTATAATAGCCAGTTCACCTCTAGAAACTAACTCATTTGGCCCAAAATTACCATCTATTCTTTCAGGCAACATTGTTTCTTGAATCGCCAAACCTAATAAATCATATAACTCTTTAGGTATTGCTTGATAATCTGGATAACTATTTAAATAATTTTCTGGATAGTTGGGTAAAAAATAATTTTGCTCTTTTACTAAAATATTCATTATAGATGCAATTATTTCAGATCTCAATAATACTTCCTCTATACCAAAATCATTACCAGGATAACCTAAATTATCTAATACCAAATTAAAATCTTCTCTAGATACAATTCCGGCCGCATCAAATTCTTTCGAACTAATTCCTTCCATAATTCCTTTGGAAACTACAATCAGAATAGCTTCTTTCATTTGATCTGATAAATCATACAGATCTCTAAAACTCGGCTTAATTTCCTCTACTATAAACCGGCCGTTACCTATCGTTAACGCTTCTATTTTGTTTGTACTCGGATTGAATGTCCCCCCTTCATTGATACCATCTCTTATTATACATTGATATTCTTTGTTATCCTCATCGGCTAAATCTAACCCAATAATAATCGGTATTTCCGGTTGAGAATTAACTACATATGTAGTATTATCATAAGATACTTCATCAAAATAATTTTGTCCCTCGTTCATTTCCCTACTTAATGAAACTACGATATTAGTATCTGTTGGGAAATTTTCACGTGAAATTAATACTGTCAATTCTGATGTAACTATTCTAAGATTGTCTATATTCGTATCCATTAATGACTTATCTAAAATTACATTGGCCCTATAACTACCCTTTGTAATTATTTGAACTGTCTTTTCTATTGGCCTACTTAATGGAATATTTGCTAAATTAAATTTTTTGCTCACTTCTTCTATTATGTTTTCTACATCTATATCAATGTAGTCTATCATTTTTTTATCAATTGTCAATGTATTTTGAGAAATTTTTCTAAAACAAAGTATTTCTATTCCCCGTTCAACATATTTAGTAAATAATTCCGTTATATATTTATCTAATTGATGCTGCTCCTCCAAACTAGCTAGCGCATAATCTACTGAATTTAATAAATCTTCGGCTGAATCTATATTATTTAAATATTCAAAATTTAAATCCGGTAAGGTTGTTGGTTCTTTGCTTACTAAATAATTTTCTAATTTTGAATTATTTTCTACTACAGTCGGATTGGTAGTGATTTTTGGTATTTCTTTATCAAAAATTACTCTTACTCCTTTATCTATAAAATTATTTAAAATACTTAATGTCTCTTCATCTCGAAGATTTAAGGGATTACCTGATAAATTTAAATATGTTAACTTTTCTAATTTCTCCAAAGCAGATATATCTGTAATTAAATTGTTAGACAAATTTAATTCTTTTATTTTGAACATCTTTCTTAATGCTGATATATCCTGGACTTTATTATTACTAATGTTTAATATTTCCAGATTAAAAAGCTTGTCTATTATTTGAATATCTGTTATTATATTATAATCTAAATATAATATGCGTAAATTCTTGGTGTGTAAAACAGGTGATATATCTATTAACTTATTGTTATTTAAATGTAATTCTTCTAGTTTATATAAATTCTTTATTTGACTAATATCTTTTATTTGGTTTTGTCCAGCATTTAATGTGGCCAAATTACTCATTGAAGCACAAATCGATAAATTCGAAAAATTGTTATTAGCAATTTCTAAACTTTTTAATCCGTACATACTCGTTATCGGTGCACAGTTTGTTAGGTCTTCATCATATAAATTTAACATGGTTATATTCTCAACTTCACTTTTTTCTATGGCCATATTATTATTCTTATCTACTTGTTCCAAAATTGCTTGATGTAGATTTTTATCCATGAATGTTATACTCTCTGTCGCATATAACTTCGGACATTGCATTAATATTATTGTTATAATAAACCATCCTTTTTTCATAAATTAGCACCTTTCTTATTTTAAAATTGAAATCGGGTAAGAAAAAGAATACATATAACCCCATCCTTAAATTACCCTAAAAATTAAAAATATTTAAAGTTTGTCAAACAGTAACTGTAAAAGTAACGCAACTTCTCCTCTGGTCATAATAGTATCTGGAGAAAAGTTTCCATCAGCTCTTGGAATTACTAACCCTTCTCTCGTAGCTAAAGCAACATCGCTTTCGGCCCACTGCGGTATTTTACTTGCATCTTTATATCGCATTAAATACATTGAATTATTACTCGGTAAATAATAATCTTTTTCTGATTGTAACGCTTTTACTAAAGCCGAAATAGTATCAACTTTTGTCACAACATCATCTGGTCTAAATGTTCTATCTGGAAATCCGCTCATAATATTTTCATCAACAGCGGAAGCTACTCCTGTGTAAAACCAATCAGCCGGTGACACATCTATAAAATTAACTTTTGCATTTACATTATGCATGTATATTGTTTTTATTAACATCACGGCTAACTCCGACCTCTTTATTGCATCATCCGGCATAAATTGTGTAGAGGTTTTTCCGTCTATAATATCTTTTGATACTAGCAATTTTATTGCGTCTTGCATTTGTTGATCTTTACTTTCTATATCACTAAAATCTTGATAATGTTCTTTTACTATATATTCTCCTGGTAGACTACTCTGTATCTCTACTTTATCACTCGCCGGATTATATTTACCTCCAACTAATTCATCATTTCTAAACGCAGCTTGAAAATCTAAGTCTCCTATCGTTTTTGGTAACCCAATTGTTATCGACTTGCTCGGTGCATATGGACTATAAGATACTGAATAACTAGTACTACCATAATTAGCCATCCCTGCAAACATTCCTGATCCGTTTACATTTACCGTTGCTTTTAAAGGCTGTGTAAAATTTTCTTCTTTAAAATTATTTATATCTATTTCTAAATTTACATCCTTTGTTGCTATCCTTAAATTGTCAATATCTTTTGCTTCACCTATCGATTTATCTACTGTAAACGTTCCCGCCTTTTCATTCGTCGATAGCATAACGTTATGATCTAGTGGCCTATTAAGATCAATGCCATTTTTCTTAATAACCGCTTCTAATTCATTAGCTGTTTGTTCGGCCTCTTTTCCTAAGTCCGCTATAAAGTCATTCGTAATAATATTGCTAGAATTAAAACTTTTATTCGCAACTTGATAAATTGCTTCTTCTGCAAAATCAGTTACTAAATTAATTACTTGTTGATCCTTTTTTTGTACCGCCGTTAAGTCGGATACAGCATCGCCCACTAAGTTTACTGCTTGACTGCGATTTCTAATTGTATCTAAACTTGAATATGATAATTTCGGTTCTGGCGCATTTGGCATTATTACTAATTCATTATTGTCCAATGCTACAATTTCTGGATTATTATTAGTATTGCTAGATGGTGAAAATTCATTAAATACTCTCGGTGTACTGGCCTGAAGATAAAGGTGTATCCCACTAGCAAAAAATGCTAACTCGTCTTGCGTGTTTATATATGTGTCATCTACATAAAGTCTTTGTAGGTCGTCTAAATCCGTTAAAAAATCTAAGTCCGGCTCAAGCTCATTACCTTGAATATTTAATAAGGTTAATTCATTTAAATTAGCTAGCGGTGATACTTCTACTATTAAATTATTTTCTAATATTAAATTTTTAAGACCTGTTAATCCAGACAAAACCGATATATCACTTATAGAATGATTGGCCAAATCTAAGTAATCTAAATTATACATATTTTTGAGTGGACTAATATCACTTATGCTATTCGTACTTAATGTGTCTAAACCAAGATCTAAATAAGTTAACTTACTTAAAGAAGCTAACGGTGTCAAATCAGTTATCGAATGATTGTGTGAGATAAGAGTTTCTAAATTATAAAATTGTTTTAAATCACTAATATCAGATATATATTTATTATCTAATTGTAAATATTTAAGATCTTTCACCTCACTATCATCCACTTGTCCATTATGATTTTTATCAGCAGCATTTAATAACTCGGCTAATAAATTTTTGTCATTAATTTCTAGTCCATAAGAAATGACCGAAAACATATTAATACACATAACAACTATTAAAAAGTTTAAAATAAATTTTTTTGACATATTTTAAATAGCCTCCTTTCAATATTAAACAATCTTTATTATAATGGCTGAAATATCGTCACTGCAATAAGTCCCTTTCACTTGTGCAAATGAATTGTTTGTATATCTAGAAAGTTGGTAAGTATTGAAAATCCATTTTTGATTTCTAATTAATCTATTTAAATCCACCCACTTATAAAAACCATCACTGCAAATAAAAAATACATCTCGTTTTTGTACACTCCCAGTAGTATTAAATATATCAATGTCTGAGCTATGTCCTACACATTGAGCTAGTAAAATTTTGCCATCCTTCATAACACAGTGATCTCTCGTAATTATAGAAAGGCCCATATTACCTAACTTATAAATCCTACTATCCCCTATATGAGCTACAGCATATTGATTGTCCACTATTACTAAAAATGAAATTGTAGCACCCGTCGTTATTTTTTGCATTGATGCTGTGTATATTATATAATTATTTATCGTTACCAATAATTCATTCATTTGTGTCAGAATTGTATTTATAGGTTCATTGTTTTTTATGCTTTGAACTAAATTTTCTTCTGTCCACCCTCTTATACTTCTAGTTATTATATTAGAGGCTAAACCGCCTTCCTTAAAGCTACCTATACCATCGCTAACGGCTGCCACACACACTTTGTGCCGTCCTATTTTCATTTTTTTTGCATATAAACTATCTTGGTTGATTGATCTACTCTTTCCCGCATCACTACGTCCACTTATAATCATTTTTTCCACCCTCTTTCTTATAAATTAAACATCAACATTGTTTCGTCGCCAGTATCTTCATCCGTAGTAAATAAATACTCTATACCTTGCTTGGAAAATGAAATTTTGTCATGATAATTTAATAAGTATTGAACATTACGTTTTAAACGTTCATCATTTAAATATGTACCGTTTGAAGAATTTATATCCATTAAATAATAAGCATCATTCTCTCGCAATATTATGGCATGCTTTCGACTTATAGACTTAATGCTAGCATCGAACTCATAATCAGAAGTCTTCGGTTTATTATCTCTATCTTGTCTTCCTAAACTAAATCGATCATTAATAAGAACTATAGGTATTTGATACTCTAATCGAGGGAAATTTACATTCGGTGCTATCAACGTTAACATAGCATCGCTTGTCATATGCCCATTAGATCCTAAAGGTGGACTGGTTATATTAACCTCCTTTGCTTTCGGCTCTACCGAACGAGGATTTTGCCCATCATCAAAAATATAAATTTCATTGTTTTTACTCTTCTTACTCCCAAATATCCCAAATAAACCACCTTTCTTTTTATTAGAATCCGTTTTGGGCATCGGCGGTGGCATAACGAATTCCCCAAAATTTGGTCCATTGTTTGGTGGTATAGAATTATTATAATTGCCCGGAGGTGGTGTTCCATAATTACCTGGCGGTGGTGTAACATACATATTTGACTTTTGCGATTTTAAATACATATCCTGATTTTGATTTTGTTCAATTGGATTTACTGAATTTATAGAATTTTGAGTATCATTATCGCACTCTTTTACTCCTATATCATTAATTAATAAATTCTGAAATCCCTTTAAAGAAAATTGATCTGCTGAAAAATATCTGTATATTTTCATTAAATCAAGATTTGATGTATCTGGACAATTATTTAATAAAGATTCAAGCATTTTTTTAGTAACTTTAACATCTTGATTATATTCTCTTACTGGTGCATAAAGAAATTTAATTTTATTAGTAATTAAAAAAATGGTGTCAATATCTTGACAAAAATTTGTATTATTAAGAGAATAATTCTCACAATTAATTAAAGTGCTTATTATACGCAAATAAACTTCAAACAGTTCATTTGCACTAAAGCTTTTAGACAATTTTGTTAAAGATGCATTTTCATCAATTTTATATGATAAAGTTATGTCATTATTGATATTTTTTATATCATATGGAAGCAAAAAAGGAATTTTACCATTTTTTAATGATCTATATGCTATATTATCTAATGTCATATCAGCTGATATAGTAACGGTAACTACATTTTTTGACATTTTAAATATCGAACTATTCATAAATTACCTCTCCTTCATAAGTTATATTTTCAAAAAAAATATAACCTCCTAGTTTGTGAACATAGAAGGTTATATAACTTAATACTGATTTTTTTAGTAAAAGTCACCTATAACAAAAGTCACCTATATAAAATTGAAATTAGTACTAAGCAAAACTATTCACAGCAAAAGACAAAAGGCTGCAAAGCGAAATTAATCGTTATAACCATTCAAAAATTTTATATAAAACTATTTCTGAAAGATGTATCGGGTTTTATAAAATTTTACGAAAAACTATTTCCAAGAGAGGTATCCGTTACCCTAAATTCTTCAGCTGTTATATGAATTAAATCAATATAACGATCTAAATCAGCTCTAAACTCTCTAAATAGAGGATCCATTTCATCAAAAACTCGTACAAAAGCAGTCTGTGCGTTACCTTTCCACATTGTATTTAATCCATAAACAATTTGCCGAATTTTTTCAATTGCTTCGCCATGTTGCGCTACTAACCCAGTTGCTTCTAACTCTTTGTTTATTAACATATCCGCTGTTACTTTAATAACCGCCATTATATATATTCTCCTTTATTAATCGAATTTTTTATTAAATATCAACAGCGTTGCTACTTAATTTTAATTCATTTGATATCATTTTTTTAATTTAAAAGGCTTTACGAAAAACTATTTCCGAGAGATGTATCCGTCGCTCTGAATTCTTCAGCTGTTGTATGCATTAAATCAATATAACGCTCTAAATCAGCTCTAAACTCTCTAAATAGAGGATCCATTTCGTCAAAAACTCGTACAAAAGCAGTCTGTGCGTCACCTTTCCACATTGTATTTAATCCATAAACAATTTGCCGGATTTTTTCAATTGCTTCGCCATGTTGTGCTATTAACCCAGTTGCTTCTAGCTCTTTGTTTATTAACATATCTGCCGTTACTTTAATTATCGCCATTATATATAGCCTCCTATATTAATCAAATATTAATCAAATTTTTTATTAAATCTCAAAAGCGTTGATTCTACTGCTTAGGTCTTTATCTTTAGATTCTAATTCATCTGCACTTTTGTCCATCATAACAGAATAACGTTCAAGATGATCAGAAAATTCTGCAAACTTGCCTTGCATATTATGGAATTTTGATTCAAATGCTACTTGCGCTTCACCGGACCAGATTTCATTCAATCCTCTTATTAATGTAGCTATATTAGCAATTGCTTCATCATTTCTAGTCCGCTGACTACGCACTTCGTTTGCTCTTTCTCTAAGTTCTTCTGATGTTACTTGAATTAAATCAGCCATTATTTCGTCCCTCTTTCATTATTATAAATTAAAAATTAAAACTATTGATTGCACTGCTAATTCTAATATCTGTTTGTTCTAGTCCATCTGCTGTCATTTCCATCATTCTAGTATAAGCTTCTATTTTATGCGAAAACTCTCTAAACTTAACTTCGACGCTATTGAATCTAGCCTCATAGGCTTGTTGTGCTTCTCCTACCCAAACATCATTTAAATGACGAATAAGAATGCCTAATTGGTTGATTACCTCATCGTTTTGTTCCCGGTATCGACGAATATCTTTTGCTCGATCTCTTAACTCTTCGGGAGTTACCTGTATCAAGTCTGCCAAGAAGCCTCACTCCTTTCTAACATTGAATATTTTACACTAAGAATGTCTTTACTTAGTAACCTTATATATTCCTCAAATTTTTAATGAAAAGGAAAATAATCATCAAGACTTTTCAGAATCTTTAAATTTTTGATATAATTCATTTTCTATTTGATGAAATTCATTAATTGTCATATTCAAAATATTAGTTAAAGCCTCTAATTTATTATATAAATTTTTAGCCTTATCTAAGGTTACCGACAAATCGTATTCTATATTATTTCTAGCCAACACTTTCGGATCTAAAGAATAATTTAAATAATTTAAATTTCGAATTATAATGCTCATTTCATCTGTTTGAGTGTATAAAGTTTTCTTTAGTTTAGTAATATGATCAAAATCAACTTTAATCCGTTTCAAAAAATATCACATTCCTTTGGATATATTTTAATATTGATTTAATAATGCTTGCATTTCTTCATATGCTATTTCATCTATTACACATTCTACAGAATTCATCAACGTTCTTAAATCAGAAATTAAATCAAATAGCTGATTTCTTTGCCTAGCTAGTACTTCTTTTAAAGCTACAGCACTCCGACCTTCCCATCCTTGCTCTATTCGATCTTCTAAAGAATGGATTTGCTCACTAATTAATATTGCTTGATCTATACAAATTTTAAATTTATCAATATCCATATAACCTCCCTATTCACGAGTACAAATCAGTATACTACCATCCCAGATTCCTCGAGAAGCTAAGGTGTCATCGCTCTTTAACGGATTATTCGCATGTAATGCTATTAGGCTTGAATATGAAGCATATTGTCTAGATTCATTTTCTATTAAGCAATCTAAAATTTTGTGTTGCAAAAATTTCCATGGTAAAAATGTAGGTAATTCCATATCTATATCTTGATATTCAAATTTTAAAGTTACAATCACTTGTTCACATGATTTCATTTTACACCTCATTATTGTCATTTTTCTTTATGTAGTTAATAATTTAATTTTTGGTGTCCTATCCTCCATGATCATATACCCATCTTCAGATGATATTTCATTTTTCGTTTCACTATAAAGTAAATTTAATTTAAATACGCTATGATCAGATGCACTACCTCCATAAACTAGGCCACACCTTTTATTTACCATAGATGTAGTAAATAAATCTCCAGCATTAAATAACTTAACAAATGAACTAGCCGTTGAATGTAGAAATACAATAATATTTAAACCTACTCCCAAATTAACAATCGTATTTAATCTTCGCATTGTCTTATCTGTAGCTTTTTCAAAGCAAGTTTCTAAATCGTATATAGCCAACACCATAAACGGGTGCTCTTTCTCATCTAACGGGCCTTTCTTAAATTCTTCTAAACGGTTACTTAAAATAGGTATCCATGTTTCTATCGCACTATCAAACTCAACGCTATCAATAATAACACTTTCCATATTAATTGTATTATCTGCATAAATTAAATATTCATCATAATTTACTTTTTTTATTATTTGATCACAAAATAATTTGAATAATTTAGGATCCTTTTTCTTTACTGACATTGTCAAATATTGTTTGACCTTTATATCCACATATATTGGTTCATAATCAGTATATGTTAAACCAAAGAAAATATTTTCACTCGGATAATCTTTGCTATAAACTATTTCGGGCATCGTAGGTATAATCTTCGGCCGTGTGCCACTCCAAACATCATCCATAAAAATAGCAAGATCCTTTATACCACTAGCTCGCTTACTTTCATTTTCAGAGTTAAAAGGAAGTGCTATTTGGAACTCTAACGGTGGATTGTCTTTTAGCATACCTCTACCCGGTGTATTTTCTGGTTCTACTCCATCCGTACGTCCCACAATAGCTGTGTATTCAGATTTGTCCGGCATAATCAAACAAAAAACTTGTGATACATTTTGTGTAATACGATAACTAATAGTATTCATATTATTACCTGTAATTATCGCATAAATACCGTAACTACTACCTTCTCTCGTTAGTACCCCAAAAAAGTCACTTAAATCTGGATACGTACTCAAAATAGGAGCAAAATTATCTAGCATTAACACTATGTCGGGCATATCTCGGCCGGTTGCTTCTCTATACGAGGAAATGCTTAATACGGATTCAACAGCAAAAAGTTTTTTACGATTTTTTAATTCTTCCATTATCATTTCGGATAACTTTGTAATCTTTTCTGCCTCATCTCCAAGAGCAATACCACCTACATGCGGTATTTGTTTAAACATCCCTAAACTTCCTCCTCCAAAGTCCATAATATATATATGAACGTTTTTCGGACTATAACTCATAGCTAAAGATATGATTATTGTTTGCATCAATGTAGTCTTTCCACTACCAGGTGATCCATAAATTAATGCATGTCCTTTCTTACTTAAATCTAATTTTAATGGATATTGAGATTGATTTCTAGGATCATCTACCATACCTATGATAGAATTAATCGGAACGTACCCATCTGGCCAAGAACCAGCAAACGGCTCTTCTAATATATTTTCTAAATACATTAGAAATGGCATTTTCTCAGTCCAAACTTGCATTGCCATAGGTATGCTGTTTTGTCTCGTATATTCTTTTAAATAATCTATTACTGCATCTATCTCGGTTTTACCTGTTTTGACCTTCTTTTTCTTTTGAACGATCACTTTTGCCCTTTGTCCAATATTATCTATTAATGAAACGTCCGTATTCATTTGTGGTGTCAACGTTCTATTCGGATTATATGGCGCTCCACTCCAAAAAGATTGTGTCTGCTCAAATATCTCGTCCTCTCCTACCTTCACATATGCACGCCCCGGCCTCATTATTTTTGCTGCATCTGGTCTCTTTATCATATCATTACTGTCTGCCGAACTAGCTACTTTTAAACACCATCTAAATCTTGTATTCGAATTCATCTTATCTGTTACTACATTCCCTGGCTTTTGCGTTAGCAAAATGACATGCACTCCTAATGTTCTACCTATCCCAAATACACTATCTATCACTCTCATAAAATCTGGAAACTGTATCTTAAATTCTGCAAACTCATCTATTACTATAAATAAATACGGTAAAGGCTCCGTTACTTTTCCTTCTCTATACGCTGTCAAATACTGTGTAATATTTTGTACATCACACGCATTAAATAATTGCTGCCTCCTACTTAACTCTCTCTCTAATGCTACCAAATTTCGTCCAATATTTTTATCTATATTAGATATTGTTCCTGCTAAATGTGGCATGTTCTTAAATGGCAAAATTAAGCCAGTCCCCTTAAAATCTATCAGAACAAAGTTAACACTACTCGGTGAAAAATATGTAGCCATCGATAATATCCAACTTTGAACCATTTCTGATTTTCCAGATCCCGTCATTCCTGCTACTAACCCATGTGGTCCACATTTTTTCTCATGAATGTCAAACTCAAACAATTCCCCATTTCCCGATATCCCTATCGGTACACTCATTGATTTTTCCGGCCTTCCCATCGTCCACAGCTTTGCTATTGGCAATTCCGATGCCTTCTGCACTCCATAACCTTCTAAGTAAGTTACTCTATCCGGTAACTTCAATACATCATCACTTGTTTCAAACCTAAGTGGTGCCAAACTCCTTGCGAATTTTTCAAACTTTGCTGTATATTCTAAACTAAATTCTCGCATTTCTGACGCATTACTCTTTGTATAAAAAAGTGCCTTTCTGTTCGAAAAATCTGCTATATAATGACAATCCGGCGGCAACATATGAATCTCATTAAACAAAAATAAATATTCCAATTTTAACTTGCTATTTATCAATAACGGAAAAATAGCATGATTAATGCATGTCTCCATCGCTGCACAAACAAATAAATAATGCGGTGTTTCTGCTACATCTCGAACCTGCCTGTTGTATTTATCCTCATTTTGACTCTCTTTATTAAACTGTATTAATTCTTCTTTTAAATCATTTAGAATTATATTTGCATGCTGCTTATTAGTAGCAAAATATCTCCGCCCCCTATTTTTATCAAATGTATGTGGTAGCCACTTTGCAAATTCCCACTCTTTTGCTTCATGGAGATCACTTATAATAACTATTTTTAAATCCAAATAACTATGAAATGTCGCCGCCTGCATAATTAAGTTCTTTGCTAATTGTATCGATTTTCCCCTATCGCCTATTATACCACAAGATTTGTGCACTCCTAAATCCATCAAAATTGGACAATTATAATTTACATCAAATTTATGCTCTAACGCTTTTGTCCTTTCTAATAACGGATCGTCCACCAACGATATTGTTTGCCTCGGTACCTTAACCAAGATTTCCGCCGGTATCGCTCCTGTACCTAAAGATAAAGTCATAAAATCATTATCATATTGCGTTCTATTCCATAGCCTGTTTTCTCGCCTTAACGCTAACATAACACATTCGGTTACAGACGGATAATCTTCAACTAAAATTTCTCTCTGCATATCTAACAACGCTTCGATTTTATCTACTTGTGTTGCTAAATACTCTTGATATTTTATCCTCCTTACTTCCTCCGTCTGCTTGTGTTTATTTTTTTGAGACATAAAGTTTAAAAATCCCATCACTATACCTATAACAGACATCGGTACAGTATAATACAACATAGTAAAATTTCGGCTTTGTCCTTCATTTACCGGCATAAAAAAAACAATCGCCGTAATCGCTAAAATCGATAACAACGGTCCCAGAAAAACAGATAACCAATTTATTTTTGGTACATTATTTAACACCGGTGGTGCTTGTATCTCTATAATCTCTTTCTTAAAATTTCTTTTCAATCTCGGTGATCTATTTAGCTTTAATGGATACGGCTGTTCTACAGAATCCACAAATCTTTGCTCCAAAATTTGAGAATTATACTGTAGCATAACGATATCTTCCGTAATAAGCATAATATCACTGTCATCTATCAGTATTTGACAAAATGCAAACTTGACTACGTCATCCTTCTTTATAATTCCAGAAGATAGTTTTTTGTCATTTATATATGTACCATTGCTACTATTTGTATCCAAAAAGCTCCATTCCCCATTTGCATAGTTTAATTCTAAATGCGGATCTGATACCAATTTATTTTTTATCATAATATCTGTTCGCTCGCCTCGTCCAATTAATAACCGTCCCGATGGCGGTGTCTTAATCTGATAAATATTATGTGGATTAAATGCATACACTGTTATCGATAGCTTTAATGTAGCATCCCCTAACGCTACTATGCCCCTTAAAACTTCTATCTTTGCTTTTTTCGTTACTAAATTTTCTAACACCCATTGCCCTTTTCTAACCGATACGGCATAGGTTGTCTGTGGCGTTTGCTTAGCTAATACTATGACTGATCCGTCCGGTGTAAACTTAAGATACAATTTTCTACGGCCAATTATTCTTAAATCTCTTATTTCTTGTCGCATAAAAAGTCTTAAAATAAAATCCATATTTAATTTCACCCCTTTAATAATTTGATTTTGTAAATATTCTTTTTTGTTATATACTGACTAATTTGGTTTGTGTTATATCTTTTTTGTTAATCTACATAGGCAAATTTTACCTCTTAATGAAAAGCTTGTCAATATATATTTTATTTAAAATACTATCAGACCAAGATCATCTGCTAGTATTTAAAAATTGCTTACTCTATAAATAAATTTCTACTAAGCTTTGATCTTTCTAAATCACTCTGCTAGTATTTAAAAATTGCTTATCCTATAAATAAATTTCTACCAAGCTTTGATCTTTCTAAATCACTTAACGTATTTATATTTGCCAGACTATCCGCCGATAAATCTGTAAGAGCTATATCTACTAAAATGGCCCTATTAACTAGCAAATTAAGTAATTTATAATTCTTCTCTTTTATATGTTCTTCTATTTTCGATAACATATTTTTCGGATAAATAGCTGCCATAGGATACACTCTTTTATTATCGCAAAAAGCTACGCAACTATCTAATGAAACTATATGCTCAGCCAAAATTTCTACCATCCGAGCAGAAACAAACGGCATATCACAAGCTGTGACAAATAAAAAATTGCTATCTATCTCTTTTAGGCCAGAATATATCCCCCCCATCGGTCCTATATCTTCAATTTTATCTTCTATTAAATTATAACTTTTTTCTAATCCTTCATCCTTGTATAGACTCCGATTTACAGAAACGTAAGTATCCGATACCTGGGATAATTCTTGATATATTATTTCTAAAAATGTTTGCCCTGTTGTATTTATCAACCCTTTGTTAAATCCATTCATCCTCTTATTTTTTCCACCCATTAATATTAAGTTAGCTAAAGTATACATCACAAATTATTCCTCTCTGTATTTTTTATTAGTCTAACCCAAAAAATATATTGCAATCCCATCAACCTATAAGTTATAATATTTTTAGCTTATTTTATACTCATTTATTATGTTTTATTCTAATCTTTATTATATTATATCATTACATTAAAAGGAGGATTTCAAATGAAAAAAGTTCAGTCCACCTGTAATCTGTGTTCTCTGGCTTGTAATTTAGACTTTTATGTAGATAAAGAACGCATTGTAAGAGTATTACCTACAAAAGACTATCCAGTTAATAAAGGTTTTTCTTGTATAAAGGGCCTGATGTTAGCAAAACAGCAGAGCATATATAAACCCAGCCCTTTACCTAAAATAAGAAATGAAAACGGCATTCTACAAGAAAAATCTTGGTCCGAAACTTACAAATATTTAGCAGATAAACTTTTAGATATCAAAAATAAATATGGTGGAGACAGCATAGCTGCCATTAGTACCGGACAACTTCCACTAGAAGAAATGGCCATTTGCTCTCACGTTATCAGAAATTTTTTGCGTGGCCATGTAGATGGCAACACCAGACTATGCATGGCTACTGCTGTTGTCGCTCACAAACAAAGTTTCGGTTTCGACGCTCCACCTTATACCTTACGAGATTTCGAACTTTCTGATACGGTCTTCTTAATCGGGGCTAATCCTATCGTCGCTCATCCGATTATTTGGGATAGACTGCGTCAAAATACTAACAAAACTTTGGTCGTTATCGATCCTAGAAAATCCGAAACAGCTCAGCAAGCAGATTTTCATATGGCCATAACTCCTAAGTCTGATATTGATCTGTTCTACGGTTTAGCTCATATCTTAATTGAAAATAACTCTATTGATCAAAAATACATTCAGAATCATACAGAACATTTTGATGACTTTAAAGAATTTGTAGAAGAATTTACTCCTGAACTTGTTAGCCAAAAAACCGGTCTCTCAATTCAAGATCTGCAAACTATGGCTAACCTAATAGAAAAAGGCAAAAACGTTTCTTTTTGGTGGACCATGGGCGTAAATCAAAGTTACGAAGGTGTTCGGACTGCTCAATCAATAATTAATTTAGCCCTAATGACCGGAAATATCGGTCGACCAGGTACCGGGGCAAACTCCATCACCGGCCAATGCAACGCCATGGGATCCCGAGCCTTTAGCAATACGGCCGGCTTATATGGTGGCGGCGATTACGATAATCCTAAACGTCGACAAGCCGTATGCAATGCTTTGCAAATAACTGATGATCAATTAATAGATAAACCTACCCTGCCTTACAATGCTATAATCGAAAAAGTAAATTCCGGCGAAATCAAAGCTTTATGGATAATCTCCACAAATCCAAGACACTCCTGGACCAATAACGAAACCTTTGCCGAAGCTATTAAAAAACTAGATCTTTTTATTGTCCAAGATCTTTATGACGATACCCACACTTCAAAAGATGCAGGCGTTTTCTTACCGGTTGTCTCCGGCCTTAAAAAAAGAGGTACCTATATAAATACCGAAAGGCGTTTGTCTGCATTAATGCCTGTCTTGGACAAACAAGAAAATGAAAAAACAGACTATGAAGTTTTCTACGAAATTGGCCAACATCTCGGCATGGGTTCTATGCTAGATCTATGGACAACTCCCAAAGATGCTTTTGAATTAATGAAAAAATGTTCTGCCGGAATGCCTTGCGATATAACTGGCGTAAGCTATAAATTATTAAAAAACTCTGCCGGTATTCAGTGGCCCTTCGCTTCGGGCGACACCCTAACCTCTGACGAAAGACGACTTTTTGAGGATGGCAACTATTATACTCCATCCAAACGTGCTAACTTTGTTTTTAGTCATCCCGAAATTAATCCTTTACCTACTAACTCAGAATATCCTTATATTTTAAACACCGGTCGTGATACTGTCGGTCAATGGCACACCCAAGTTAGATCTAGAGAAATTGCCCTGGCCCAAGACTCTTATTCTTCAGTTGCTTATATTTATATAAATCCTGAATTAGCTAAACAGTACAATATCTCTGAAAGCGAAAAATTAAAAGTTTCTTCTATTAATGGCCATTCGGCTACCTTTATAGCTAAAATTAGCGACACTGTTAAAATAAATGAACTTTATGCTCCTATCCATTATATAGAAACTAATCGGTTAACCCCTTCTTTGTATGACCCTTTTTCCAAAGAGCCATCTTATAAGACTACACCTATAAATATTTCTAAATTATAGAAAAGGAGATTAAATTCAAATGAAAAGAATTAAAATTGATCGCTCAAAATGTATCGGTTGTTTAACTTGTGTCACTTCTTGTATCATTAGCCATGATAGCCTAGATTCTAGAAACCGTGTCCTTATAGACTGCAACCAAAAATATTCTCCCATATTTTGTCGCCACTGTAGCGAACCCGAATGCGTTTACACTTGCATGACCGGTGCTATGCAACGTAATCCGATTACTAAGTTTATCGAATATAATAAGGGTCATTGCGCTAGCTGCTACATGTGCATTATGGCTTGTCCCTACGGTGTATTAAAAAGCGACGATCTTACTCATAAAGAAATCATGAAATGTGATATGTGCTCTCACAGAGAAAATGGACCAATGTGCGTCGAAAAATGTCCTATGAAGGCCATTACTTTAGAGGAGGTTTAATTTATGAAATATATTGTCATTGGCGCTTCGGCCGCCGGCATAAATGGTATTAGAAGGTTACGGGAATTAGATCCAAAAGCTGAAATAATTTTAATCTCTAAAGATGAAAAAATATATTCTAGATGCATCTTGCATCACTATATTGCTAAGCAACGTGACTTGGATGCATTAAGCTTTGTATCCAAAAACTTCATAGAAGATAATAATATCACCTGGATAAAAGGTGAGGCTGTCACCAGTTTGGATATAACATCCAAAGAAGTAAAAACCAATTCAGATAGAATAATAAAATATGACAAATTATTATTAGCTGCAGGTGGTAGCGTAAAACTTCCGCCCATTCCAAATTTAGCAGAAGCAACTAACGTATTAAGTCTTCACACCCTACAAGATGCTGACCAAATAAACGAGGCCATTAAAAAAGCCAAGAATATTGTTGTTCTCGGTGCCGGCCTAGTTGGGATGGATATAGTCTCTGGTATTATCCCTAATAACACAGGTCGCTTTAAAAGTAAAAATATCACCATTGTTGAAATACAACCCCATTTATTGTCTCTTCAGTTAGATGAAAAAGCTGCACAAACTTATCAAAATATTTTTACCCAATTAGGCATCAATCAATTTTATAATGTCAAAATCACAGATTTAGTATTAAATAATAAACATAAAATAAAAAAGATTATTTTATCTAATGGAAAAGAATTATCATGTGATCTCTTTTTAGTTGCTTCTGGCGTTGCTTCTAATATCGAATTCTTAAAAGATAGTGGCATAAAACTAGATGACTTTGGTGTCCTCATCGATAAAACAGGCCAAACATCCGATCCTAACGTTTACGCTGCGGGCGACATAACCGGCCGTAATCCCATCTGGCCAGTCGCTGTTAAAGAAGGCATTATCGCTGCTAGCAACATGTTCGGTATTTATAAAGAAATGGACGACTTCTTTATTAGTAAATCCACTATGAACTTTTTCAACATTCCCACCATGTCTCTCGGTACCCCCAATATCAATCTAGATGAATACGAAGTCGAAATCGAAGACGATGGCGAGAATTATAAGAAACTTGTTCATAAAGATGGGAAAATAATCGGTGCTATCTTACAAGGTAATTTAGATTATTCCGGTGTCCTAACTCAGCTTATTGCCCATAAGATAGATCTAACTAAAGTCCCTAAGCCAATACTCAAAATTAATTATGCTGACTTCTTTCATCAAAATAAAAATTTAGAATTTGTATATTTAGAATAATAAGAACCCTTTAGTTAGTTTCTAAAAGGTGATTGCAGGGCGACAATCACATGGATTCCTTCAATTAGCTTTAGCTAACGAAGAGGTTAAATAGCTGTCACGTCAGTGGCTGAAATATTGAAGTGACCTTTGCTTCTGTAGAAATATTTCAGGCCACTTTCTTTATTCTTACAATTTAGTATTTTGAAACATTTTTGATTTCAATATGCTATAATCTAAGAATAGAATTATATCAATAAAAATTTGAAATTTGTATATTTAGAATAATAAGAACCCTTTAGTTAGTTTCTAAAAGGTGATTGCAGGGCGACAATCACATGGATTCCTTCAATTAGCTTTAGCTAACGAAGAGGTTAAATAGCTGTCACGTCAGTGGCTGAAATATTGAAGTGACCTTTGCTTCTGTAGAAATATTTCAGGCCACTTTCTTTATTCTTACAATTTAGTATTTTGAAACATTTTTGATTTCAATATGCTATAATCTAAGAATAGAATTATATCAATAAAAATTTGAAATTTGTATATTTAGAATAATAAGAACCCGTCAGTTAATTCCTAAAAGGTGATTGCGATGCGATAACGCCATGAGAAACTCTCTACGGTGGCCTTATAATAGAAGCTAAGCATTCTTTTTTGGATACTAATTTGTTAATCTATGAGATTATTATACTAAATATCTTGTTACATCCGCATTATTACTATTTTAAATTTTGTGTACACTTAATCTATTGCAAAACTTTTTCTAGAAACAAAATAAAAATTTTGAATTGGTATATTTAGAATAATAAGAACACCTTAGTTAGTTTCTAAAAGGTGAGCAGGACAACAATTTCATGAGAAACTCTCTACGGTGTCCTTATAATAGAAGCTAAGCATTCTTTTTTGGATACTAATTTGTTAAGTTGAGAAAGGTTAAGTGTCGACTTACTCTCAAAAATTAATTCCATCTATATACAGCAAACATTCATTTCCTCCGATATATATTACATCGAATAATGGCTATTATTATATTTTATATAAAATTTTTAGGAGGATTTTGCATGCAAAAATTAAAAAATATTACTATTCCACTTTTACCTACCATGGTTGGTGTAGCAACTTTGTCTAATGTTTGGAATATATTGGGCTATACTTGGATCCGTCATATCTCTATGATCGCTGGTATAGCCGTCTTACTTCTTTACATCGGAAAAATTATTTTCCACTTTTCTACTGTTAAAAATGAATACTCTCAAATAGTTCCTGCTAGCTTATACGCCGGCTTTACTATGTTAACCATGATTATTGGTAGCTACTTATTCCCTTATTCAAATCTATTAGGAAAACTTTTGTGGTCCATCGGTCTAGCTTTACATACTATTCACTTGGTTTTATTTATCTACAAAAATGTTGTTAAAAACTTCGAATGGTCTACTTTTGTCCCTAGCTGGTTCGTTACCTTAGCCGGTATCATGGTCGCTACCGTGATCGGTGGCCCTATGAATGAACCTATCATCGGTTGCGCCGTTGTCATTTATGGTTGCATTCCCGCTTTCATTGTTGTCCCTATTATGGTTTATAGATTGTGGAAATATCCTATCTCCGATGGCCCTCTCTTTATGACTAAAGCTATCCTTGCTGCTCCGACTAGCCTATTTGTCGTTAGTTATATTAATGTATTTCAAAATCCATGGCCTATTCTCCTTTATATTATTTATCCCGTGTTGCTTCTGACTTTAATTTACATTCTTATTAACTTGCCTAAATTCTTCTCCTTTGCCTTTCATCCAGGCTTCGCTGGGTTAACTTTCCCTCTCGCTATCGCCTGCGTAGCCTCTAACAAAATGATCGACTTCCTTGCTAACCAAGGTCACGAGACTCTTAGTAAAATTGTTAACGAAATATTCGGTATCCAAGTTTATTTGACGACCGCTATTATTTCTTTCGTATTATTTAAATTTATTATGCTACTTCCTTGCTTTTCTAAACAAGTGGCTAAATAATAACCTATCAGTCAGCTTTGCTGGAAGACATAGGCGGGAACTTAAGAATCTATTTCTGGAAGAGGAGCTGCCACAAAATTGCGAGGAAGGTGTCAGCGTTAGCTAACGAAGGGAGAAAGCGTGCATAAAAGTTTTTGTTATTAATCTTCGCATGCAAAGTATGGAGCTAGAGCACCTTTTTTGCTTAAAACAAAGGCTATCGCTTTAATGCGACAGCCCCTTTTTTTATTCATTGACATAATGCCAAACTATATTATTCTCATTAACCAATGTATGGCCCACCGTAATTGTTTCTACCGAATGTTCAAAACTTATCACTCGTTTTAATAATAAATATACTAGCTTTCTAACTACATCTTCTAAATTGATTTGTGTATAACACATATTTGGATATTTTAACTTACTTATCTCTTTACAATTATACCCCAATAAATATATCTTATCTAATAAATTGTTTTGCGCCAAATACGACCATATACCAACTGTCTGCTTATATGAAAATGCTATAAATGCCGTAATATCTGGATTCCTAGCTAATAATATTGATATTTTCTCAGGCATACATACTTTATGTTCGCTATTTATTTCATATATTAAACTTTTATCCATTTTAATTCCTGCCTGCGAAAATGCTTTCTCATACCCTTTTATTATCGGATTCTCTTTCCCTCTTGCTATATTCTCTATAAACGCTATCTTCGTATGGTTTTTCTTTATTAATGCCATCGTCGCTTCCTTGGATATCGCTAACAAATCCGGTCCAACTTGATCACTTCTGTATCCCATAAAATAGTTGTCATATATCACTGTCGGTATCTGACTGTCTTCTATTATATTCTCTACTTTCATTTGTGTTTCAAATACAATCATTCCATCTACTCGGTTTATCAGGTGCGTTACGTGATACTTAAATGTCTCTTCTCTTTTCCCATGTTCTAATACTATCATATGATACCCATTTTCGTTTAACTCCTCTTCTAATATCGATAATAAACTCATTATGAAATTATTTGTAAATGCTGGTATCAATACTCCAATGTACATAAACTTCTTTGTCTTTAATGCTTGCGCCGTACTATTAAACTTATAATTCAACTCTTTTATAGCCTTTTCTATTAATTCACTCTTATGTTCTGATACTTTGGCTTTTCCGGATAAATAATTCGATACCGTCCCTAGTCCAACTCCTGCATGTCTCGCTACATCTTTCATTGTTATAGCCATTTTTATTTATTCCTTTCTTATACAATAAAATATTTCTTTGATTATATACTGTACGATTATATACTGTACAGCATTGACCAAAATTATGAATATAATACTTCTTACTTTATTTATTACTTTTTCAGTTAAATTATTATAAAATCGCCCAGTAATTCCCTATATTTCTTTTTAATTTATTTTATATTACAATTTAGTTACATAATTTGACTAAATGTTGCTTTTTTTTTTGTTCTATGATATCATTTTTCACGTATTATAAAAAGCAATTCTTTGTAAAATAAAATTTGTAACAGGCATAATTAGATCTAAAAATCTAATTAAAATATCAAGGAGGAAAATAAAATATGGAACTTAACAAAAAGATAAAAAAGCATACAGCAGCTGGTTTAGCTTTGACTCTCGGCATGTCATTTCCAGGTGTTTCTACATATGCAATTGATAATAATCAACACAGTTCAAGAAGGATAGAAAATGTAAGTTTTTTGACAGAGGAAGCCAGTGCTTTAGCCGCCGAAGCTTATGGGATAGATTTAGTTGTTTTTAAGAAAAGTTTAAATGCAGCCGACGCTATCAAGGCCGAGGTGGAAAAACTTCTTCCTTTTATAAAAATTAAATCCAATTTTTCTGAAATTTTTATTGGTGACGAGTTATTGACAGAATCTTCATCTTTGAGCGATGCAGAAAAATTAGCTGACCAATTAGCGCAAAATATTAAAAATAAAATAAACGACGAATCTTCAATAGATCCTGAAACCGATCCTGAAAAAGCTGATATTATAGAAAAGCTTATATATGCTGGCCATGACCAACTAAAAGGTAGTGCAATAGAAGTAAACGTAACTATCGGAAATGCAGATGGAAGTACTCTGGGTTTAAATCCATATGAAATTAAAATTGACTTAACTTTAACAATTAATGCGGGTCAGCCTGATAGCTTTGCGCTACCTGCAGAAATTTTTCCAACGGTCAAAAAACAAATGGTGTTGTCAGTCGGTACTGACGGAAATATTACTTTTGATCAGCTAGCAGGAAAAACATATAAATATGCCATAGTTTCAAGAGACACAAAAATTGGAACAGAAGTTGAGTTTAACGAAGTTGCTATTATAGACAATGCAGATATACCTCCTGTTCCTAAAGCTACAATTAAATATGAAGATATAAAAAAATTAGCGGGCGACAAGTTATTAATTTTAAGAGAAAAAGACGAAGCTAAATCGACAACTACTCTGCCGACTTTAGAAAAAATTTTAGAAACAGATCAAATCGAAGAAATCGTAATTGCAAATCTTGAAGCCGAATTTGATGCGTTCGAAGATAAAGTTTTTATTAGCATGCCTGGTGCTGCTTCTAAACAACAAGTTAATGCTAAGATTACTTATAATATGAGCCATGTAAAAGCAGGAATACCTACTGAAGTAGCTACTCAAGTTGATTATCCATTAATTGTTTCAGCAAAAGAATTAACTACAGCTTTTGCTATTGTGGATTTAAGTACAGAAATAATTGATCCAGTCGTAGATGATGAGATTAAAATTGCAGCTGATTTTACTGCTGTCAAAACTGATAATCCATTATTTGTAGCTCCAGATTCATTACCGTTCAACGAAGTATTCAGGTTAGCTCCTGTACCTGTTTTAGCAGACAAAGGAGATGGTTCTGGTTCGGCTACATTATCTCTTCCTCTTAGTAAAGCAGAGTGGGAAGAACAAAAAGACGAATTAACTATTATATTAAGAGCTACTTATGATAAAACTTTTCCTTTGGCTTTATCTAGAATATTACCTCTTAAAGAAATAGATGTAACTAGATTATTTGATACTGTCGCAGAAGGTACGGCCGAAGATGGTAGCCCTGAATTAAAAATTGAAATTACTAAAGAGCAAATTGATAGTTTAAAATTCCAAAATTATGATAACGCTCTCGAAGTTTCCGTAGCTAGTTCAAATTATTTTGTGCTAGAAGACAGTATCAATAAAGATCAAACACCTATACCAATTAAAGCTGCAGCTCACAACGTGAAAATATCCGGTGAGCAACTTGATGCTGTTCGAATAACTTCGGCCGGTACACAAGCGGGAGATCTGTATAAAGTTAATGTAATTCATTTAAGGGAGAAAACTGACGCCGGTGAAACAAGCGATGAGAAAATCATGATGGCCGAATATACTCAAGAAGCAACGACTGGATCCTTGACTCAAGTTGTAGATTTAAGTCAATGGGATTTTCAAGTAGGTGACAAAGTTCAGGCCGTTATTATAAATCTATCTCAACCTACACTAAAACCTGCTGTTACCGGCGTTGCGACAACTATCACTCAAGCACCAGGATTATCTAATGCGCAAGGGGCTATTGAGTATAACACGGTTAATAATACATTAAAAGCGACCCTAGAACAAGCTCTTCTTAGTAATGATACTCCAGTGCATGTAAATTATATTGTTAACTATCTTGGCTCAAATATTTATGAGGGTAAGTTAGGTACTATCCAACGTAATAAGGATCACGTTATAAGTACTCGACAACCGAGTGATTTAAGAGCGTTGTCTAAAGGAGATACCTTAACTTTAATTACATCGCAAGATATTTGGAGTGTATTGCCAAACTCCGGCACTGTAGTTAAAACAAACGAGGCTCCAACTGTTACATTTAATTCCGGAACATCTACAGATAATATTTTAAAATTTACAGTTGATCCATCTGATGATTCTCTTCAAGGTACAATCGAAGATTATACTCCTTTTGCATATGTTCTTAGAAAAAATGGAGAAAAAGATTTCTCAGAAATAAAATTAAGCATCACAGATAATAACGATATAGAAAACGATTTCTCGGCCGGTAGTGTTATTATAGATTTAGAAGAAATGCTAAGCACCATCACACCACCATTAGCGAATGGAGATCAAATCGGATTAGAAATAAGACATAACTCTAATGGATTGATCCATAATAATTATGCTCTTTGTACTGTCCCAGTCAACTATACAAAGCATGCTATAGAGTGGATACATGCAGACCCAGCTAGTGGAGAGATAGATAAGTCCAATGAAATTAAATTTAAAGTGTTTTCCATTGCCGAAGATAGTTCCGCTACTCCACCTACACCTGCTGTTTTTGCATATGAATCAGAAGGATTAAATAGTATATTGACCGTCGGTTTTGCTATCATGACTAAGCACGTAGATGATAAAGGAACACCTGCAGATTCAACTGATGATCTCGTAACTTATGAAATAGAAGAATATATTGAGTTAGATGCTGAAGGTTCCGGCGTTACAATTATTGAAGATAATAACGGCGTAGATGAACATAACGCAATAGTTACTGTAGATTTAAATCAGGCTACTACTAATCCTTCTATCCAAAAATTAAAAGATTATCTGTCAACAAACCATCTAGGCAAATTTATTTCAGCATATGTGGATAATATATCTTACTTAGAAACTCCAAATTTAATAGCTGAAGACGACAGAAAAGCAATTAAACAAGTTCAAACTCCGACCATTACAATAGCGGCCGATAGTACAATTACCGTAGCATTAGCTTCAGATGCTAGCAAAGAAGGCTTACATGATACCGATGCTAAATTAAGTGCGTTCATAAACTTATCGGATATAACGGATAATTCAACCGAGGAAACTTCGGCAGAATTTAACTTAGGTACAAATGGAATTGAAACTCTAAGTTATAAATTAGCTCGGCACAGTAGAAACTGGGATGAAGCGACATCCGGTAAAATTACAGCTAACATAGTTAGTACGCAATGGAATGAAATAATGTCTGAGACATCCAATGAATTAATAATAACTCAAATTCCAGAATTAATAGCTGAGCAAACAACTATGGGCGGTTTAAAAATAACTTTAAAAAATGCAGGCAATTATATAGATACATATTCTGGACTCCTTAAAACAGGATATAGTTTTGAATTTCATGCTATCAACCAACCAGAACTATTAATGCGTATTTTTGCTTCTAGGTCCACACCGATACTAAGGTGGGCTTATGATACAAGTACCAATGACGCAATAACTACAATATCTAATGCCGATCTTGAAAATGGAATAGGTACTGAATTAGCCAATAAACTTACTTTCGACGAGCCAGCTTTTACATTTGTTAGTATACCAACTCAAGCATACCCTGTTATGCAAATTAATTATAATAGAGCTGTACAATTTCACTCTGTTGCATTAACTATTAACGACATTACTGTCGATCCTAATAGTCCTACGCTAATTTATACAGCCGATGGCGCAAACAATCCAACTCTTGATGGATTCTTCCAATGGCCATTTATAGATACTTCAACTATTCAGACGACTGTCCCAGCAGGAAATGTTGTTGAAATTAAAATTGAGGCAAAGTTAACAGATACAAGTCTTGACCCTGAGTATACAATTACAAAAAAATATACTGTAACTGAAAAAGATATTGAAAGCGCTGACGATGCTACCGGTAACATATTTAATATCGCTACACTTCAGACTGAAAATAATCCGGATGATGAAGAGTTCGAAAATTATGAAGATTATAGAAAAGCTTTCAATAATCAAATAAAATTTACCGTGAAAAATACAAAAAATTGGTTAGAAAAAGCTAGAAACACTACAGCGAATATTGAAGATGTTAATGCTCAGGTTCCAACGCCAACATTGATAGATGATCCCAATGATCTTCCTATTAAAGCTATGGAGAACACTACTAATACGGAAGCTGATATTATTGGCTCTGATGAACATTTTGCGGATTTTGTATTTTTGGAAATACCTAACGTATTTTTAGAAACTAAAGATGAATCTGACGCAACTATATACAAATTTAAAGATACACTTTCTTTAACTTTATTTAAAGAGCTAAATGGTAATCCGGTTGATACATCCGATAATGCCGAGGGTATTAATTCCGAACATGGTGTTAAAGCTATTGAACATGGAGTGGCTAACGTTGATTTATTACCTGGTAATTCTGATGTAGTAACTATATATAGAAAAGCTGATGATCGAAATGCCATTGTTAAAATTGCTACAACAGCCTTAAAGTTAGTAAAAGAAGAACTTGGTGCCGAAATCATATTTAGTGTCTCTCATATAAATCCGAATTTTGCTCCTCAAGCTTGTAGAGAAACTTTGATTCAGGCTAAAACTGTTACTATTAATCCGGATAAAGTAAACCATCCTGATGATTTATCAAAGCCAGCTATAGAAGTAACTGTAGATGGTGGATTAGATAACTCTGTCCGTAAAGTTGCATATAGAACAATAAATGGTGACGATCAGACGTTATATACTCAAATAGGTAGTATTACTATAGATCCAGATACAAATAAGGGTTATGTCAAAATGGAAGACATAATCATAAAGGATAATACAGATGCTGAGCGAGCAGAAGATTTAAAAGCTGGGGATACTTTCGGTATTGCAGTATATGGCAATACGTGGAATGTAATTCCAAGCATGGTTGAGAAAACTATTGTAAATGCACCAGAATTAATTGCGGAAGATGTAATTATTACAGATGAAGGCAACATGACTCTGACTATTTATTCAGCTACTGACGTTACGGATCCAAATATAACTGAGCCAGAAAACCCTGAAGCTTTAACTGCTACTATATCAGTTATTGGCATTGATACTAATCCCGATCCAAACGTAACAGAATTTTCAATTAAGGGATTTATTAAAAATTCTGACGGTACAATAACAGCCTCTCAAGAAAATATAGATCAGTTTTCAGGATGGTCTGCTGCAACGGCCGGAACTATTCAAGCTGAACTTTCTAGTACAAAATGGCATATTGTTGATACAACTTCTCCTGCAAGTGGAGCCCCTGCAATTGGCACATTATCAGCTACTCAATTAACTGGTGTGGCAGTCGATACAAGTACTAATAAAGGTATTCTCGTAACAATTGATAATACTACTAGAAAATATATTGCCGATAATAATACTAAACTTAATTCTGCATATAGCTTAAAATTTGTAGCCGTAGACAAAGATAAAAATATATTAGCAAGTTCTCAAATGCCAGTAGATGCTGAATGGGATATAACTAATCCAAATAGTCCAACAATTATTATTACAAACGGTGACCTAATAAATATGGGTCTTCCAAAAGGAACTACTGATATCCAAGTTACTTTAAGTAATACAGTATCGTGGTTTGAAAAAGATACATCTCTATCAGCTGCATTTTCTGACTTAGAGACAAATTTAGTACCTAAAGTTGAATTTTCTACAGTGGCTAATGCAGATTTCGTTATTATTAAATTACCTGCTGCATGGAAAAATGGTGCATATGATTCTGATTTAAAATTAGATCTATATGTCGAGGCACCTGGCACAACAATTGATAAAAACACACCAATTAGACTTACACATGAACAGATTAAAGGTTATATAAAAGCAGGTTCAACAGATTTACGAGAGGCTATTTTTACAATACCGGTTGCAGATTTTAAATTTAATGGAATTGAGGGAGATGTGAATAGTGATTTAAGTAAAAAAGTGATCGCCAAAGTAACTCATATACCAACTGGAGCTGGATCTAGTGTAGAAGATGGAACAGCTTTAGCGAAAACTTCCACCGCTGAGATTGATCCGAGAGCAACGCAAGATACGGAGAATGACGATGTAATTACAATTACTTTGAGTGCGGTAACTGATGTAAAAGAAGTGACTTATAGCATAAATGATGTTCAAAAAGGTAAGTTTTCTAAACCAGACTCGGGAGATATAGCTACTGATTTCTCAATTAAGCTTAAAGATCTTGGATTAAAAGCGGGCGATACATTTAAAGTTGAGGTAAAAGGTGTCGATTGGCGTAACTTAGCTACACAAGCAATACAAAACGTAGTGCAAATTAAACAACCATCGATTGAATTTATGAAAGTTGACCTTACTGGTAATATTATTAATCCTACATTAAATATTACAAGACCTGCAAGTAATGATTCAACTGAAGATGCAACCGACGATACTAATCAAACAGCTATTGCAACATTATTGGATGTAAATGGTAATATAGTTACGTATACGAATGGTGAGGAAACTAAAAATGTTGAAGAAATAATAACATCTACAGCAGCATATGTGTTCTCTCAAGACCTTCCGTCTTTTGTAGCGGATCAACAACGTTACTGGGAAAAAGCAACCGATGGAAAAATTCAAGTTGTAATAAAAGATAAGAGGTGGTTTAAACTAGCTTCGGAACCTACGTATTCAGAAAATATTGAAAAGTTAGGTGCCATAGAAGCTACAGGAGAAGCAGCGGGTCTTCGTGTAAAACTTAAAGGTTCTGCTGCTGAATATTTAGATGGGACAAAACTTAAAGCAAATGATTATCTTTTGGATGTAAAAGGAAAATTTTCAAGATTTTTTAATCCACTAATACTGGATTCACCAACATTAACTAAGAATTTACACTGGTCTGTTGATGGAGCATATTTAACCACTTTAATTACGAATGCACAGTTAGTAGATTTGGGCATAGTAACAGACACTAACGGAGATTTTAGTAATATTATCGGGGTAACATTATCTCATATTAAAAACTGGTTTAAAAAAGATTCCACAGCCGAGACTGATATTAGTGACGTAACTCAACTTGTACCTATGCCTGCATTTGTCGAAGATTATGAAGGAGATAATATACCAGGCTTTGTGATGGATGCTGAGTTAGCAACTAAACCAGCCGATTATATATTGATAGAAATTCCAAATGCGTCCCCATCTGAAGGTAGTATAGATACAAATCTTACCGTAAAACTTTTTAAAGTAGCCGACGGAGTCAATATAGCAGATATTACCAGCCAAGTTACTGATTTGGCTCATTTAACTACAGGCAAATATATTGACTTAATTACAGAAGGTATGGCAACAACAGGCGAAATTAAGTGCGGTCAAACTGAGCCACATACTGTATATATAGCTTTACCTAAAGCAGACTTTAACTTTACAGTAGAGAATGATTATCAAAATGAAATCGTAGTAGAAGTTAGTCATGTTAATCCAAATTTAAATGCAAATTCGGTTCGTCAAAAATTAGTATTAGCACCTACTCCAGAAATGAATCTATACAAAACTCAAATGGCTCCAGAAGATGATATAGAGCCGACAATGTGGAATCCGATTATGAAAGTAAATCTAGTAGACTTGGCAAATGGTGAAGAATTTGAATGGATAAATAACTCAAATTGGCAGGCAAGTGGTTTAGATGTTACATTTTTTGCTGGACTAAACGAGAATCCTGACATACCTGATCCAGACAAGGATAAATCAGGTACAGTAACTTATAATAGAGAACTAACGAATGCTAGTTTAGGTCTACAGGACGGTGAAAGTGTGTATGTAACAGTTTCTAGTAAAAAGAATTGGTATGTACTTGATAATATGCGTAAAGAAGGTCCTGTAAAAGATATTGAAATAACTCCTGTAGTTACTTCAGATAAAAAAGGTATTACTGTTACATTAGATGGTGTTCTAGCTTCTGATTTGGATAACTATTTTGGAATATATCAGGCCGTTGACAAAAATGCTGTACCGGCATCCACTGGAATTGTTCCTGATGATGTAGATGGACTTGTAAATTTTGGACAATGCAAATTTGAATACAATACTTTAACAGGAAAGGTTGTAGCTACCATTGATGAAAATGACCTTAAAAAATTACGTCTACCGGATGGTATGGGCACTAATGATTTAGTAATGAAAATACAAGTATCTCATAAAGAAAATTGGTCATTATTAAATACAACAGAGTATACGGACAGTTTTCCTAATATAACTATTGCTAAACCAACGATTGTGGAGGATAGTGAAAATCCGGGACAAGTTATTATGACAATACCTGGAGCTACGGTTGTAAATGGATATATAAATAATTTTCATGTAACATTTACCGACGATACGCTAGATGCACCAACAAATCAAACGGCCAAACCAATTTATGATGCGGTAAGGTGGACGGAAGTCAATGGAAATGCGATAGCTACATTACCGATACAAATAGACAACGGTATTGCTAAGAAATTTGGAGATAACGGAGGTATTGTTACTTTAACAGTTGCGCATAAAACTTTAGGGACAAATGAAAAAACAACATTATTTATACCGCCAACACCTAAAAATTTAATTTTTAATGATGATACATTTACTTTAGAAGTTAATTCTCAAACTGATGACACTACTAAGGAAGATACTGCGACAATTCTGGGTTGGAAAGCGATATATGGAATTACAAGAGATGACGTATTTACTTCATCAAAAGAAATAACTATAGGTCAATTTCAAGATTCAGCGCCAGATCCAGCAACTAAAAATGGAATTTTAACTAGCGAGGCACAAGATGCACCAATGGTTCAATCCGGCGATATGGTTACTGTAAAATTAGTACACGATGGAAGTAGTCAGTATACAACGTCAGACGGCGCTACTATTTTGAACATAGATACATTTGCGCCAATGGTAATACATTCCGATCCAGCAGTCGAGGCCCCAGCTTTAGATATTACTTTCAATCCAACAGAAATGACCGTTAAAGTTAATTCGTCTGATATAAAATCGGCCGATGGTGAACCAATAGCAGAAATACAATATTTGGCCGATGAATCCACTGATCCTGATGGCTGGACAACCACTAATGTATGGGTGGAAGGCGATCCTCAAGAATCGAATGGACAAACTATTTATACGAAATTAATTTCAACTATGTCTACAATAGATCAAGCAAATTTACGTATTGTGCCAACGAATTCTACTGTACCTTTTGCTCAACCAACAGAAAATTTAATTAATGATAGAGATATAGATATTAATGAAGTAATTTTTGAACAAAGTCCTCAAAAAAGTAGTAGAGCTATCTTTACAAATCATCGACTCACTGTAAAATTATCCGATTTTGTAAAGCCAGAAGAAATTGATTTAAGTTACAGTATTAATGGTACGCCAATACCTAACGCTCAACCGTTAATGCCGGATGATGAATTTGGAATGGGAGAGACAGATACATTTTTTGTTGATATACCAACGTTAGAAATTCCAGAAGGTGAGCAAATTAGGGTTGACTTAAAAACCGCTAACAACAGTTCTACATTCTATGCAAAAAAGGATGCCTACGCCGATTCAGTAGAAAAGTTCCCGACCCCAAATGTAATATATTCTCTTGGTGACGACAACGGCCTAGATATTATTATGATGGTAACATGTGATGAAATAGAAGCATTTTTAGGTGATGTAGAGTATAAATTAACTTATCATACAGAAGATGCTGATGGAAATATTTTAGATCAAGGAAATTTAGACAAGCTTCAGAGTTCAGGTATAATTTATAATGTACCGGGTGAGGATATACTACCTATTGATGGTAAACTAGTTATTACAACTACAGCGGAGTTAGACGGTGTTTCTTATACATCCACTTTGGAACATACTAAACTAAATGCACCAAGTATTTCGCTAAACAGTGGAAAAATGTATATTAATTCAAATAATAGTAACGCTACTGTCTTTTATAAATTAAACTTTACTAATCTGTTAGCTGCTAGAGCTCCAAGTCCACCAGTTTTCTTTAATGTACCAATGCCTACCCTTGCCCCAGATCCAACTCCAGATGGCAACGGAGAAAATGATGATAAAGTAAGTGTTGGGACTACTAATATTTTCATGAATGAAATTAAATTTAAGCAATTACCAAACAAAGACCTTTATTGGGGCCCAAATGACTTAAATGTTTCTGCTTTAGTTTCTAGGGATGGTTTTGTATCTACTAGAGTAAATCGTATTATCTTCCAATCCGATCTTGATTTGATAGCGCCAACTTTAGCCTTGACTGGAAATGTAGTAACTATTTCAAACTTTAGCCAGCTTAATCAAGATGGGGCAAGTTTATATATTGCTTTAAGAGATACTCCTTTAACAGTCGCCGAGATCGAAAATGCAGTAGAGCTACCTAACGGAAGCGAATTAGTACCGGGTATAATTTACAAATATTCATCCTCATTTGGCTATTCAGTATCCACAGAAGCAGATGGAATTCTTCAAGCTATGATTACAAATAGCAATTATCAAGATGGTTCTGAAGAATCCGCTATACCGTTGTCATATACAAAAGAAGAGGTTGGTACATTAACACCTCCAAAATATGTTCTAGTAAGCGGTGACAATATAATTATTTCACAGCCTCATGAAAGAACTAAATGTTATTACTATGCATTCGCCAAAAAAGGAACAGCAGATAAAGATTTTCTAATAATGATCAATGATGACCATAAAATAGGCTTTTATCCAGTAAATACTAAAAAGGCAACCATCTCCATATCAGAATTAAAAGAACAATATAAGAAAGATTTTGGAGCTAATCAAGAATTGTCTGCTGGAGATAAATTTGTCATTGCTGGTTATGATGGTACTGCACTTGGAGAAAAGAAGGCTTATACTTTTACAGCAGCAAATTTAGCAGACCCAGAAATAAAGGAAGTATTGTATGAGAACAGATCTCTCCATTGGATAGAAGCAACCTTTAATAAAACACCTCATTCGGATTTATACGTATCTACAACATCTCAAAATATAGGTGATACAATAGCAAGTAATACATCATTTGGCGTATCTAGAACCTCTCTAAGTTTTAATACATTTGAGTTGATGAGTAAATTAGGCATAACTAATTCAGATCCAGATGGCACTTTAGGGGACATTTATGATTTGGCCACCCTAGACAAGGGAGTACAGTTTGCGATTACTGACGTAAATAATAAGATAACTGATACAGTGAATTTAAAGTTAGATATAAATAGTCTTGATGTACAAAAACCAGTAGAAGGTGATATGAATGATATTGGCGAAATAATGTATACTAGTGAAACTCTCGCCGATTTGGGAGATGAAGACATTGTTATAATACAATATGCAACAATGCCAGACCCGTCGGACGATGATTGGGAGAATATGACCTACGTTGATGAAGCTTACTGGGTTTCTTTCTTCGATGTAGTAATGGATGCACCTTTCTTCCAAACTAGAACAGTTGTCCAGTTAGGTAGAAATGCTGCAGACGGATTTTATACTTCGGATATTGTAACAGGATCTAATGCTCAAATGGAATACAGAATTCTAAGTGGCCGATCAATGATAGCGAACAATTTCGAAGAGCCATTAGAAGAGTTTGCACCAGAATTTATGGACGAACTAGAATCGGAAATCGAATTTATGGCTAATGAAGAATTTACGGATCTAGAAGAATTTACAGATCTAGAAGAATTTACGACTGAGCCGATATATGAGGAAGAGAATCAATTAATATTACCATCCGTAGAAATCCCTGAAATATTTATAGAAGAAGATGAACTAGGAATGGAGGAAAATTTAGATGAAATCTTTACCGATGAGATTGCTATAGAAGTAGAAACTTTCGGTGACGAATTACTAATGTTCGAAGATGAAATAGCCTTATTTGAAAACGAATTTATTATTTCTGACAAAGACCTTATAGCCAATGAACTTCACGTCGAAGAAATTGAGACGGAAGAAATTATATCCAAAGAAAGTAAAAATAACTTCTTTGCTAAACTTTTAACTAAAATATTTAGGTCATAAGATTTTAGTTTTGACATATTAGTTTAAGATTATATTACGGAACATTTTCAAAACAGTTCCGTCTTATGAATATACATAATAAAATAATTCTTAAACTAATATTTTTTAAATCAAATACAATATTGCGTCCTCGTTAAAAATTGAGGACTCTTTTATTATATTGTATGAACCTAGCTAAAAACTAGGATAAGGACTACCTAATCTGTACAAATAACCTATATATAACCCTATATAAATAAGAAGCTATTTATTCTGGTATGGCCAACTCTATATAATTAGGAAGCTATTTATTCTGGTATGGTCAACTCTATATAATTAGGAAGCTATTTATTTTTATATGGCCAACTCTATATAACTACGAAGCTATTTATTTTTATACGGTCAACTCTACATAATAAGGAGCTATTTATTTTTATACTGCCAAAAATAGGGAATATATCATAAAGATTAATCTATCCATAGAAAAAATGTAAGAAATTTATAAAGTAAGTAAGATTTTCCGATAAAATGTGTACAGCATAAAAATATAGACTTATGATTAATGTTAGAGTAACAAGACAGTATTATTACGATTTATGTATTATTTAAACAAATTGTAAATTTTACCGATATATATTTAAGAAAGTATGATTGACTACGCAAGGGGGGTATAGTATAATTGTATTTATATAGATCATATTACAGTTAAATACTCAATGAATTGTAATAATTTTGAATTAATTTTTAGGGAGGATAAAGATGAAATTACACAAAAGGCTCGCGTTTATTTTGGCAACAGCTACAATTGGCTTGAATATTCCTTTATACGCACACATAACTAGTTTAAACGAAATGAATAATTTAGCATCATTTAATGATGTAGGTAACTTAGACATAAAAATAAACTTTGACTATAAAATCAATCCAGGAGATTGGTCTGGAATCTTAACTATTATTAATACCTCTGATAATTCAAAAATAAAAATGTATGTAGATCCAGATGGCTTCTATCCAGAATTTGACGGGTATACCGAAAGTGAAGCAAACCTAATAATTACAAACGTAACTTTAGGCTTAAATGACTTAACTATTTCTGTTCCTAACCTGCCAACTGATGACAATACTAAATATACAGTACAAATTGAATCCCCAGGACACAAAACTTACAAATCTGTCGATATAGATTTAAATGATTATAACCAATTAATAACTCTTAATACTTCCGGCAAATACTTTACAGCTGGTGATGTGGATCACTCAGGCGTAGTCAACGAAGACGACCGTGAAGAAATTATTGCTGGCATATTTGATATAACCAGAAGAAATGATGAAAACCTAGATGTCTCTCACAACCGTGAAATAAATTTAATGGACCTTGCTTTTTCTTTCTGGGGCCAAAAGGATCAAGCTAGTGATAATTCTGATCCAATTCAAAGAAATGGATTAGCTAACAAATTATTATCTATAGCAGATACATCTGGCTTCTTATTTAGTGGTGGCGATATAGAAGATATTTTGGATATCGACAACACTTCTCCTGTAATTTTAGAATCCAATTCAGTAATTGATGATTCAAACAAAATTATCATACCAATCGAAATTTCTCAAGCCACTGATTTAATTAAAGAAGTCGAAATTACGGCTCCGATGGACAATGCTCCTACATCCGGATACTTAGAAATAGAATTAGAGAATGGCCAGATCCAAAAAATACCATTCCCTAATATTGCTGCGCAATCTCGAGCTTTGGATACAGCTGCACACACAACAATGAAAATTCCGTTAACTGGAGTAACAGGTAATATAGCCAAAATAAGAGTTGTGATCACCAATGCGGACGGAAGCAAAACGGTTACGATAATAAAAGTAAAACTTAACTTACATGTTTCTGAATCCGCTGTTACGGATAAAAAGATTACGGATGTAGAAGTAACTGAAAATGTTAACAACATTCACTTTACTTGGGCTGATATTTGGCCAGAATATAAAGTTTCTTATGGCACCGAAAAAGGCAAATATACGAATGCTTTATTAACCGATCAGCCAGAAATATCACTTACAAATTTAGATGCTAACAAAAATTATTATGTAGCTATTCAGGCTATAGATGGAAATAACGAAGGACCGCTTTGGCAGTCTGGCAATACTACTTATTCACTATCCAATGAAATCGAGTTCGAGGCACCTACAAACTTGGACGTAAATTCTGTGGATGGCGGCATTAAAATTACTTTCGATAAAGTTCAGCCTAAATCAGGTTATTCTGTAGATTATAAGATAAGTGTGAAAAATTTACTTACAAATGTTATCACCACAAAAACTATTCCATATCCAAGCACAGGATTTATAGTTAATAACCTAACCGATGGGGAATACTCTGTATCTGTTAGTTCTATATTCAAAGGGGCCGAAACAGTAACTAAAGAATCAGAGGTAAAAACAATTACCGTTTCTAGCCAAAGCGTTGCACCTAACGCTCCACTAAATGTTAAGGTCGAAGTGGTGGCAAATGGAGAAATCAAACTTACTTATACAACTAATAAAACTACCCATGCTAAAGTGTACTATAGACCAGCTGGTACAATAAATTATAACACAGTAGATGGAGATACAGAGACAGCTGTATTAAAAGGTTTGGACGACGGAACAGAATATGAAATTTATGTAGTAGCTTATAGTAATGATTTAGCTAGTCAGCCAAGTAGTACACTTTTAATAGTGCCAAGAAAATTAAACCTCTCTGAATTAGAAGAAGCCTTAAAAGAGGCAACCACCCAAATAAATTCTGTATTAGTAGCCAAAGATGGAAGTACAGTACCGACTGGTAAGAAGTTTGTAGATCAAACAGTAATGAATACATTTAAATCCGTTGTAGCTAAAGCACAAGAAGTTCTTGATAATGTTTTAGCCTCTTATGCTGTCGGAGAACATGTGGGCAATGTCGGCCAGCAAACTGTAGATGATGCGTTGGCTTTATTAAAATCCGAAATGGCTACTTTTGAATCAGCTCAAAAAACAGGTACCGCCGCAATTATTACGAAAGAAACATTGGCCAATTTAATAACTAATGCAGAAATAGCAAAAGATGGCGTAGCCATAGGTAATAATGTTGCAGAAGTTTCTAAAGGGGATAAATTTGTATCTTCAAGCGTTTTAGATGCTCTCAATAAAGCAATTGCAGATGCGGAAGCGGCGAACACTAATCCTAGCGCAACCGATGCTACACGCAAAACTGCGGCCGATAAGTTAACTGCAGCCATGAATAGCTTTAATGCAGCTATTAAAGTCGGTACAAAAATAGCCGATTTAGGTCCTTTAGAATTATTGATTGCTCAGGTAAATGCACTTAAAGCCAATGTAGTTATATCTGAAGATCCTGCTCTTGTTGATTCCGGAGTCGGTTACGTTACCACTACTCAATTGGCTGAATTAAACAAAGCTGTACTTGCAGCCCAACAATTAACTACCGAAGCTTTATCTAGTAATGAACAGCCGGAAGTTGATTTGATGCTGTCTACTTTAGATGTGGCTAAATCCAATTTCGAGCAACAATTAGCTTCTCAAAAAGGTACTATGGCTGCTAATAAAACAAAATTAAACGAAGCTATCGTTACAGCAGAAAAATTAAAGGCAAATACTGGAATTACAGTATTACCAAAAGATGCTAATACTTCTATTTATAATCAACCAATGGGTACTAGGTTCGTTTCGTACGACGATCACACAGCCTTGACTGTTGCTATCGATTCTGCTAAAACTAAACTAAGTGATAATAGCCAAGCAATTATTGACGAAGCTGTAAATAATTTGTACAACGCTATGTCCAAATATAACAAATCTATTCAAATAGGGGCTAAGCTGGCCGATATTTCCGTATTAGAAAGTGCATTGCAATTAGCAAATCAAACTAAAAAAGGTGTTATTTCAACCGACAAGCCTGCTAACGAAGTTATTTCTGGTACTAAATTTGTAACGCTAGCCGTAAACGATGCTTTAGAAACGTTAATAACCCAAGCAGTAACCTTAATCGCGAAGCAACCTGCTTCCCAATCTGAAGTGGATACTTTAGCCGCTAAATTACAAGAAGAAATAGCTACTTACGAAAGTAAAATTCAAACTGGTACGCTAGCTAATAAAGCTAATGTAAACGCTTTAAAACTTGCTCTCGGGAATGCTCACATAGCCAAAAATAGCGTCGTAGTTTCTGCTAACGGCACCGGTTCTGACGTATACTTGGGCGAGCATTACGTTACTCAGTCTCAACTTGACGCATTGAATCAACTTATTACATCCGCTGAAAATATGATAGCTTCTGCTCCTGACATGGATGAAAGCGATGCTATAAATAGATTAACTAGTAACTTAATAAATGCGATCAACACATTTAAAGCTTCGGCTTCTTCACAAGTCGGACAGCAAAAGGCTAATACTTCAAGCTTAGTTGCAAAACTATTTGAGGCTAAAAATGCTCAAAGTGGCATACTTGCATCCAACAACCCAGAGAATTTAGCACCAGGTAGTGCATATGTATCCCTTGATCAAATGAAAGCTCTAGATTCTGCCATGGCTAATGCTAACGATCTAATCAATAACCCTGGCTCTCCTAGCAATCAGCCTACAATCGATGCAGCCATAGCAAACTTAACACAAGCGATAGAAACTTTCAAAGCATCTATCAAAACAGCCGTAGCCGTTCCTGTCAATACAGCAGAATTATTAGCCCTTATCGCTAACGCTACAGCTCTACCAAATGGATACAAAATTATCGATAAGCCAATTAACGAAGTCGATGCTGGTTGGATCTACATCACCAATGAAATGATAACAACCTTACAAGATGCTATAAAAGCAGCGCAAGCCGTAGCAAATAAAGCCGATGCTTCGCAATCTGATATCAACGATGCTGTATATGCGCTTAACGGTGCGATAAGTAAATTCGAGGCGAGCATTCTCATCGGTACTGACGCTTACACAGCCGAAGTCGCTGTAGCTGAAGCTAAAGCCATCTTGGAAGTAACCGACGTTTTATCTTCTCTCGTTCAAGTAGATCACAATTCCGAAGAGCTAGCTAAAGCAGCTATACAAAAACAAGTCGATAATTTAATAAAATCTACTGGTGTAACGGGTACTGTTAATTCATCCGTAGATGGATTCGTAGCAGCACTCGAAGGTACAGAGAGTGACGAAGACGGTGTGAACGGCTCTTATAAATTTACTATCTCTTTATCTAAATTAGCTGCCGACGGCATTACTCCAACCAATGACTCGACCTCAGAAATTACCGTAGCGATTGTAGCTTCGATGTTTGACCAGCTTAAGGAAAATGAGAAACTTATCAATAATGCTAAAAAAGCTATTGAATCTGCGTCCGCAACACACAACTTTGCTCAGGCTGATGCGGCGGATGACACAGCCATTTTAGCAACTATCGAAGCATATCTTCTGACAATTCCAGAAGCTACTATCTCTAGAATTGTGAACAATGTTAATGTAACCGAATTTGATCCAGCTACAGCTGGAAATGCTGCTAATAATCAAGGAACAAACGGATCAGTGAAATTTACCGTTACTATTTCACGTGATGCGGGAACAGAATTTGAGGCCGAAACTAGAACAGTAGAAATAACTGTGCCTATTAGTGCTACCATATTTACAGTGGCCGAAGAAATGACTTTAGCGCTTGATACTTTGAATGCAGCACAGTTCGTAGATCTTAGACAAACTGAATTGACAAATGCACAAATAGCATTCCTCAGTCCACTTGCTATTCAAAATGGAGCCTTGGATATGGATAACACTACTGAGGAAGAATGTTTGGCTAGCCTACAAGTTCAGGCTGAAACATTCCTGGCTGAGAAGAATATTGATGATGTAATTATTAAAACAGTTCAAACAGTTAATGACAATTACTCAGGTGCTATACCAGGTTCAGACGATATGCCAGCAGGAGTAACTGGTAGCATAGAATTTAACATTATTATCGAAGCTAAAGATCTTGCTCTCGGCTTGCCAGAGTCAACTACTAATAATCATGAAGTAAACATTATTCCAGCTGAGTTTAACCAAAGTTTAGAGAATAATAGATTAGTGAACGAAGCTAAGAAAGCTATAGCAGGCTTAACATACGAGTTAGATCAAATAATCGTAGGTACGGATAAAGAAAAGATTAAAACTGAAGTTACGACAATAATCAATAACTTACCAGAAATTAAAGATGTGGATGGAATGAATATTGTGGTGAATATTATCAACGATATTCAGGAAGCTACAGCTGGTAATTCCGCCAATAATGAGGGTACAAATGGATCCTTTACTTTCTATGTAGAAGTTTCTCGCTCTAAAGGCGATGCTATTCATAATGCATCCGGAACTACCAGCCCTATATCTGGTACTATTTTAGCCACTTTATATACTGACGATCAAGAAATAGCTCAGGCTAAAGCTTTACTTGAAACTATGGGTATATTTACTAATTTACAACAAGTTTTGGATCCAGAAGCTAACAATAATCAAGAACAATGTATCGCTAGCATAATAGCTCAGGCCGAACAATTGTTAATAGCAGATAATATTGACGACGTACAAATCACAAACGATATTGATTCTATTTCTTATATTCCACCAAGACCAGGCTTCGACGGAAACGTAACCGGATTCTCAGGTAGTTTGAGATTTAGCTTAATTCTATCTCCTAAAAATGTAGATAGTACAGCGGTAAAACAAAAAGCTACAAATACCGTAACTATTCTTGCGGAAGAATTTAATCAAGAAAAAGAAAATACTCGCTTAGCCAACGCCGCTAAAACTGAAATAGAAGCTCTAACGTATAATTTTGATCAAGAAGTTGTAGGTACGGATATAGAATTGATTAAAACTAAAATAGCTGAAATAATTAATGCTATACCAGAAACAAAAGTTAATGGATTAACAACAGAAATCAATGTGACCGGCAACTTGATCCCTGCTAGTCCTGGAACTACGGAAAACAATGCCGGAACAAACGGTGAATTCTATTTTACCGTAACTATTTCTCGTACATCAGGTGGCCACACTGCTAATACTGCTACCAAAACAATCACCGGTAATATTTTAGCAAAAGAATTTACCATTCAAGATGAAATGGATTACGCTTACGAAACTTTATATTCTGCTACATTCTCCGATTTACAACAAGTAACAGAAGGAGCCAACAAAGATAATACTACACCAGAGGAAATGCTCCTCAACATCAAAGCTGAAGTGAAAGAAATGTTACTTAATGCTCAAATTGATGATATTGTTATCAAAGATGACACTGTTCTAGAAGCTTACACCCTCTTAGCTAAACCAGGTGTTGACGGTAATGCCAATGGCGAAGACGGTCGTATAGAATTTACCTTAATCTTAACTCCAAAAATAGCCGATAACACCATCATAGATCAAACCTTACAAAACAGAGCAAAAGTTATCGCTGAAAAATTCGATCAAGCAGCAGAAGATCAAAGGCGTGTTAATGAGGCTATCAAGTACTTAAATACTATGGCAGATTTAATTCTTACACAAAGAAGTTCTGATAGTCCAGTTGATGCTGCTGGTACGATTGAAGAAAAATTAAAAGAAATTCCAGAGTTCCAAGATGGAGATCATATTAAGAGACCAATAACTGTTAAAGTAACTGTAAAACCAGAAGACTTTAACGGTGCAACTGCTGGAAATATTCTAGATCCTGCTGGTAAAGATGGTTCTTTAGTTTATAGTGTAGTAGTTTCACGTGGAGATATAAACTCTGATATAAATTATAGAGATGCTATCATTACAGCAGCAGCATATGCGCCGGAGCAAGAAGTAGAGGATGCTAAAGCAATACTTGAAACTTATGTATTAGCGGGAATACAGCAGCAATTAGCCGACGGATCCGATATTACTCCAGATTCAGTAATTGGATTAACTCAAACTGCTGTTTTAAATTTACTTCGTGATCACGATATGGAGGGCGTAAACGTAACCATTATACCAGATCCAGATACAACAACATTTAAAAATGCTACTCCTGGTACTGACGGCGTAGCCGGAACTAACGGTCAATATAAATTTACCGTCAACTTAACATCTAAATCAGATCAGAGCGTAGGCCTAGAAGGAATACACGTAAAAGGTGACCTAATCTTAATTTTACCTTACATCTTTGATCAAGAAGCAGCAGACACGACTATGGTAGAATCCTTTAAAGAATTAGTTGAAGATTTAGATACTACACTCGCTTATGCTTTAACACAAAAAGAACACGGCGACGTAACTAAAGCTCGGAAAAAAGTTCAAGACGTTATCGATGCTAAACTTGCCGAATTTAGAACGATGTTCGCATCTAATTCATTAACAGCTGTTGTTGCAGACATACTAAACAATCCTTACACAGATGCAGTCCAAGGAGATTTAGCCGACATCGACGGTCGAAACGGCGCTTATAGCTTTACTGTTACTATCAAACGTGGAAGTGCTGAAACTATTACAGATCCTATTACGGCCCCAATTCAAGCTACCGAATATTCTTTGGCCGATAGAATTAAAGAAGCCGTAAAAGAAATTAACGAATTAACTCTAGCCGCTATAGATCAAAGTGATTTTAATCCCGATGTCGATAAACAAGCCGTTATCGATTACATCGACACAGAAATTAAGGCAATTGTTGAAAAATTTAATTTCCATCCAAGCGAAGTACTATTGCAGGAGATTAATTATACTGCAGCTGAAGAAGGTGTAGATAAGGACGGAGCAGTCATAACTGGAACTAACGAAGGTAAACCTGGTAACTTTAAATTCCACTTTACATTTGCATCTGATGCCAACGCAAAAACACAAGACAAAGTTATCGACATTAATCCGATTCCATTTGATCAAGAAACTTATAACCTTCAGGAATTACAGCGAGTATCTCAAGAATTATCAGCTCAAGCTAGCAAAATTAATTTTGGATTAAAACAAGAGAACTTCCCTGAAAATTCAACCAAAGATCAGGAAGAATTAATTCTCAAAGAATCTGTTAAAGTTAAGATTACGGAATGGCTAGCCACTATTAACAATAACAACATAGTTGTTAACACAATAAATACCAGTCGTTATGATCAAGCAATAGCCGGCGGAAAAGACAATGCCGGTCAAGATGGCGTTTATACATTCACTGTCACTCTTCAACGTGGCGCTCATCTTTCTGAATCAGCTAATTTAGCTCCGGTCGTAACTGCAACACCATTTACTCACGAAGACAAGGTAGAGCTTGCAGTAGAAATGTTATCAACAATGGAAAACTTCGCAATACCACAATTAGCCGACGATGACGACCTCGACGATGCTAAAGAGGGCATCAGGGCTCACTTCAACTCTAAACTAAATCCAGAAAATATCACTCTAGATAACATCGAATTGACTCCTGTTGATCTTAACGGTGATGGCGGTTTTAGAGCTGCTGTAGCAGGCCAGGACGGCTCACCTGACGGTATAGCCGGCTTCTTCCGCTTTACCGTAAAAGTTTCAAGCGGCCACGTAGTCGATAAAGACGTATATATACCTGGTACATTAAACACCTTAAAAACTTTCGACGTTGACATCGTTCAACTTCCTTACGCTCAAGAAGAGCGAGACCAGATTATTATCGACGCTCTCATTAAATCTATCGAACGCATGGCCCCTAACTACGGCTTAACTCAAGATGAGCATAACAACATCACGAATGCTCGCATTAAACTTCAGGAAATCGTAGATGGCGAGTTGACAAAGGTTATTAAGCGCTCAAATGTAGATCCATCTCTTTTAGAATTAAACGCAGAAGTTATAAATAATGACGCTTTAGACCCTATGTTCGTAGAAGCAAAAACCGGTACCGACTCTACACCTAACGGTACAGATGGTGCCTACAACTTCAAAGTTAAGGTTAATCGAGGCGGTCGCCAGGAAACTTTCAGCGAAGCATTACAAGCTAAAATTGACGCTAATCCTTATGTAGATTTAGAAGGTCCTACTCACGAGCCTATCATCCCTGTGCTAAGCCCTGATAAAGAATCTGCTACTATCACTATCATCGTCAACGGCGACGACGGCGGCGAAAGCGGTTTAATGTACAGTATTGACGATGGCTTGTCTTTCGAAGCTTCTAATAAGCTTACAATCGTCGAGAATGGCACTTACATTATCAAAGTAAAAGATTCCAACGGTAACATCTCTGACCCTGCTCCTGTCCACGTTAGTGGCCTTATGAGCGAAGCAGACAAAGTTACTCTTCTTAAAAATAAAATAGATACTCACGATTTTAGCACTCTTCTTAACGCCGAGAATGCTACCAGCGAAGCTAAGACAAAAACGATCATCCAGGCCGAATTAATTAAAATCTTCAATGCTCTAACAGCAGAATTAACTACTGCAACTGATGACGGCGCTGCTATTACTAAGAATCTGACTTACGAAATTAATCCTGCTGCTGTATGGTCTGCACCAATCCACGGCGTTTACAACGATATCGACGGTACTGACGGTTCTTTCATTTTCACTGTCGATATCCGCAAGGGTTCCGCTAACGGCTCCTCTGCTCAAATCTCTGCTCCTATTCCCGCAACTCATTACGTCGATACCGATGCTCCCGAATTTAGCATCAAGCACGAGCTTAGCGACGACTTCTCCTCCGCCGATATCTCTATCGAACTTAGCGGGGACGACGCTTTTGATCTACAGGTTCAGTACAGCATCGACGAGGGTAGTACCTGGCAGAATGATAACTGGTTTACCGTTACTCTTAACACCACTTACACCATTCTCGTTAAAGACGACGAAGGCAATATCGGCACCAAAGAATACACCATTACTGACATTATAAGCCCTGAGCAAAAAACATTGACGGAGGCGACAAACTTGGTTAAAGCAATGACTATTGAAATTCAACAAGAAAATGCAACAAATTCAGCTGTGTCCGCAGATACAGTTAAACGAGCAATTTTAGACCATTTAAAAGAAAAAGGTATAGAAACTGTACTTGTATCCGTAAAATCGTCTGCAGGTGGTTTTAGTGCAGCTCACGAGGGTATTGACATCGATCTTGATCCTAACAATGCTGCTTCAGAAGAACTAGCCGACATCATTACCGCTAACGAAGGTACCGACGGCTCCTACAAGTACAGCACCGTTCTTTCCGTAGCAGGCATTTCTAAGGTCGTTTCTACGGAGGAGCAGACCGCTACAATTTTAGCTACTAGATTTAATCAGGAGCTAGCAGACAAGGCTAAGGTGGATCAATTCTCTACCGATCTTGCTAATTTACTAGCGAGCATTCCGTTCTCCTTGCATCAAAGCGAGGCGATCGATGAAGATGCTGCTGCTCTTAGCATTAAAGCTAAAATTGACGCTACTATCGCAAGTGCAGGCCTCGATACTAATAAGCTTAACATCGATGTTATTCCTAAAGATTTAAAACCTGCTACTAACGGCTTGCCTAACTCCTTAGCTGGTGAAGACGGGTCTTTCACTTACGAAATTAAAGTTTCTAGAGCAACTGTTAATTTAGCTGATGAAGCAACTACTGTAGAAGCCTTAACTCGCTCCTTTAATGCTACCATTTTAGCGCAAGCTTATGATGCTACCTTATTCCTGCAGTGGAAAGGTGGAGAAGAGAACAAAGATGCTACCTTAGTCAAATCTGCTGATGGAACAATTACAGCGCTAGTTAATTACGAAGGCTTAGGCTATGAAGCTATGCAGATCAACTTCCTTCGTGCAGGCAATTACGATTCTGTTAAGCTAGACATTCGTAAAAAAGATGGAACACTAATTTGGACAGAAACAAGGGACAATGTAATGACTACGTCGTTAGTGGATGAGGTTTGGGCATGGCCTTATAGGGTGCAAGCAACGCCTCCTTCTGGGAATGAAGTGACGGAAATTAACTTGTTCCCTAATAGGGACGAAGTTGCTGATACCTTCTCTGGAATAGGAGCAATACCTTCCTCCGGGAATGAAGTAGCGGAAATTAACTTGTTCCCTAATAGGGACGAAGTTGCTGATACCTTCTCTGGAATAGGAGCAATACCTTCCTCCGGGAATGAAGTGGCGGAAATTAACTTGTTCCCTAATAGGGACGAAGTTGCTGATACCTTCTCTGGAATAGGAGCAATGCATAACAACTTGGAGAATGGCTTAGCTGGAAATACTAATTTACTAAATGTCGGTGACGAAGTCATTATCCAAATTTCCTTAATTACCGATGCTACTGAAACTCATTCCTTATCCGGTCACTACACTATCACTCAGGACGATTTTACTGCTGCTACCGACCACAACGCTGTAGTCGATGCTCCTACTTTTATTGCAGCATCACCTTACTTCGATAATGAGCAGACTGTAGAGATTGTAGTACCAGATAATACTACCATGTACTTTACTTCTGACGGTAGCATTCCAGACAATTCATTAACACCATACACCAATAATCACACGCTTATTTTGAATGCTACTACGACTTTAAAAGCTATAGCTTACGACAAAGCTGGTGTAGCATCTATCCTAGCAGAAAAGCTATTTACCAAAACTGACAAAGCTGGCTTAACTACATTAATAGCAGAAGTAACAAGGGATAAGGACGAAACTCTAGAAAGTACTCGGGGCGGTGCTGATATTTTCGTTAAGGATAAATGGGTCACAGCTCACGACAAATTAGAACTAGAAAAAGACATAGCTATTGCTCAATCTGTCTTAGACAATGCTATCGCTACCAGCGACGAAATTGCTTCAGCTATACACGCTCTTACTAGTGCCAAAACTAACTTCGATGACAACGTCAAACAGTTCGGTAAGCAACACATTAAATTCTCCTCCACCCCTATTAGTATTGTGGAAGGTGATCACCATTATAACGTGGCTAAGATTAACTATGAATGCGGCCCAGGGGTAACCAACTTAGATATTTCCATCAGCAAAGGTGCTCAAACTTTATGGTCTGCATCAAATGCTGATTCGAACGTAATAGCTACTGAAGGCGAAGCCTCTTGGAATTGGAACTTGAGGGACGCTAGTAGCATTATGAACTTCTTCAACCATTCTATGAATAATGTTTCCGGCTTGCCATTAGGTGTTATCAATCAATCTGCTGCTAATAATTATTTAGTAGCACCTAATGATATTATTAATATTACTTTAACAGCAAATGATTCTGTTATTCAAACTTCATATATTGTACCGATGGAGCTTGATGAATTTAAATATACAGCATTCCAGGATGTTGATGCTAATGCTGTAATTCAAGCGGCAGCGACACTTAATTTACAAGAGTATACGATCACACCGAATGCTACCGATGTGAAAGCTGATATTAAGGAGCAGTGCGAGGAAATGCTCTCAAAATATGCATTTGCTGAAGGCATAGAAATTGAGGTTTTAAGTAAAGAGATATCTAATGTTAGCAGCATTAACGCCGACTTTATCCCTAATAGGGACGAAGTTCATCAAACTCTTGGGAATGCTAGTGCTAACACTTCACAATTCTATCAGTCAGCTAACACCTCTGCGCAGGAAATTAACTTGTTCCCTAATAGGGACGAAGTTGCTAACACATTCTCTGAAATTGTAGCAATGCCTCCTTCCGAAAATGCTAACACCTCGACGCAGGAAATTAACTTGTTCCCTAATAGGGACGAAGTTGCTAACACATTCTCTGAAATTGTAGCAATGCCTCCTTCCGGAAATGCTAACACCTCGACGCAGGAAATTAACTTGTTCCCTAATAGGGACGAAGTGCCTCTTGTCCTTAAAGAACAACGCTTTACTATTAAAATTCTTCTTCACAAAAATGGCGCTTACTCTGATGTCGATACCTTTGCTATCGGTACTATCTCTGAAAATGTTATCGAATCTTTCGAACCTATCACTGTTTTAAAAGATGTTTTAGTCGGTGACACGACTGCTCAAATTATCGCTAAGCTTCCTAACGAATTAATCGTTCAGGCTACTAACAGCTCTTCTGGCAATACTACCACCGAAGATGTTTCTGTTTCTTGGAAATTGCTAAGTGACAACACCTCTACAGCAGGTACCATCACTGCCGTACCTACTATCACCGATCCTGACTTCGGCTTACGTGAAGGTGTTAGCATTCCTGAACTTACGATAAATGTACTGCCTGTTTCTATCGGAGCTTTGGATCTCGCTATTTCTACTGATACTGCTGAATTAATTACTGCGAACGTTAACGACATCTTAACTGGCACTATTTCTACTCAGGAAAATAAACGTGTCGATGTTAAATATACCTGGTATCGTTCCGATACTCCATCTACTCCTGCTTTCGGTGATACTGTTACTTTACCTACTGGTGCAGCAGAAATAGCTAATGATTCTGCTAAAAGTAACGTATATACTGCTACAGTCGATGACATCGACAAGTATATATTCTTAGTTGTAGCATCCACTAATCCAAATACGACTATTCCGGGCGAATTTATATCTAATTCCCTAGGCCCTATCGATGCTGCACAAGACGATCAACATGCTGTCGCTAACGCATTAGCAGAAGTTGAAGCTAAAAATGCTGACCCTTATTATTATCAATTAAACTATATAAACCACAATGCAGCAGATATAGCGAAAGAAACTATATTACGAGATATTACAAACTTCTTAAATGTTCAGAATCAAGGTTTACATGTCGAAATTACTGAAGTAGCCTTTGATGCTGCCGACACCTTAGATGAAGTACTAGATGGAACCGAAGGTCAGGAAGGCAGTTACACCTTTACAGTAACAATTAAAAAAGACGGTGTAAGCGAAACTACTAAAACTTTAACTGCTAAAATAACTGCTCCGGATAAGAAAATAGATACCACCGAAGAGTTAATTGCAGCATTACAAGACGCTAATATGGCTCTAGACCACGTTAGAGTTACAATAGGCGCTGATTCCCATATCAGATTAAACCAACCTATAAATATCGGTAGCCAGGTAACTTTAGTTATTCCTGCAGGATCTACTTTAACTTTAGCTGATGGTATAAGGATAACTCCAAGCGGAATGATTGAGATTCATGATAATGCTAACTTAGATTACATTGCAGCAAACATCGGCGGTACCATTAGTTTAGGCTCCGATATCACTTTAGCTAACAATTTCGTTATCACCAAAAATTCTACTTTCACTACAACCGATAACAGGAAATTTATTTTATCTAACGGTGCCCAAATATCCAGCGACTTCGGTGCTCAGGTTACTATCGATCATCTAGCAATAAGCGGATATCAACAATATGCTGTTACCGTAAAGTATGATCAAGTTTGGAATATCAATAATGCTACATTTACTCAAGATGCAACATACGATACTACAGATTCGGCAGCAATATTTATAGACGGCGAAGATGCTCGTGTAACGATGAGTAACTCAACAATCAATGCTAACGAATTAACTGAAAATAATAACTATGCTGTGTTGCTAGATGATGTAAGAACGATAGCAGCGACGGAAGGTAATACAGAAAGAAATTGTGCGGGTCAATTAGCTACTTTCGATCCTCGCCAAATGTTAAACTGGGCTGGCCAAATTTTAGTTGAACGAATCGTTACTGATTCTTACGAAGACTATCAAGTTATTCCTCTAGATAAAACAGCTGGTGTTCAAATTCAACCTAATTTACCTGAAACTTTACAAGCTCTTGATCCGATAAATAATCCGATAACTATCGATGGTGTAACGTGGTCGCCTTCTATAGCAGGATTTACTGACGATGCGATACAAACTTATGAATACACTGCGAGCATTCCAGCTAAATACGGTTTACGAGAGGGCGAAATAATGCCTAAAATCACAGTAGATGTTGTAGCTAAAGCTGACATCAGCTCTTACGAAGAGTTACTAGAACAGATTCAGAAAGCTAGTGACGAAAACGGTATAAGAACTACTTTAACCTGCATCGCTGATTTCGAAATTCCTGAAAATTTGGTTCTTCCAGAAAATATTATACTGGCTATCGCTGACGGTGTTACTATAACTACAGCCAAAGACATCACCATCACCGTTAACAATGCTCCTTCATTTAGAACTATTTTCGAAGAAATTGGAGGCAATATCGCTGTAGGTGACGAAGTCGTAGATCAGCACATGTCATTCATCGATCCGCTAGTTCCTAAAGACGGATTTTTAATAAATGTTGATGGTGGAAATAACACTATCGAGTCTACAGCAGAATACATTTTTACCATGAATCTTACTGCTGATCTTTCTTTCAAAAACGTAACTTTTGAAACTTTAAAATTTTTAACCAACGCAGAAGATATTAATATTTCAAATACGCTAACCTTAGAAAATGCTCATGCAACTATTCGTAAAACTCAGCTTTTACGAAATGTTGAAATTGTCATCAAAGGCAGTTCCAGCATAGCTTGCGTGGATGAGGTCGCTTTTGAGCTACAAGGCGGTAAACTTTCGCTTTTAGGCGACACAAAATTCATCTCTTTAGACGGTTATTCAGGTTATCATGTAGAATCTTTTGGACCGTATAACAATTTAGTTGTAGATCAATCTGTTATGGCTAAAGGTGCTAGAATTTTAGTTGAAGTTTTTGAAGTAGATCACGTTATAGATGCACTCAACAACGGCTTTGATGTGAGAGCAACAGTCGATGATACGATGAACAGTGCAAACCTCGTATTACGACCAGGCCAAAACTTAACTTTAGCCGGCAATTTTCAAACGATCGGTTCTATAGACAATGCAGGAACCATTACGCTAGTGCCAGATTCCGTCAGCGTTTCACAAGCTATCGAGAATGCTCCGACAGGTAAAATAATCGCAAACTATATTGAAACTAGCAGTGCAACAGGCGATATAATAAACGCTGGTATTTGGAATGCTACCGGTACTAGGTCGGGCAACGATATAACTAACTCTAACGAATTTACTGTTACTGGCGATGTAATAGCTACAGGTACTATCTCAAATGCTGCTAAAGGTAAATTTACAGCTAACGCAGTAGAATCTAGAAGTTTAATAAATCAAAATTCATTTATCGCTAACGGTGATATATCACTAAAAGGCGATCTTACCAACGAAGCTACGCTTACTGCTAAAGCTAATTTAACAGCAGATAATATTTTTAACACCGGTGGTAGTGTAAGAGTAACTGGTGCTGTAGACATTGATCAAGCAGTAGAAAACAACGCTGAATTAATGGTAACGGGAAATATGATAGCTGGTGATGTGACTAATACAAACCGCATGATATTAGGCGCTAATTTTAATGCTGCTACTTTAAATAATAGCAGTACTTTAGAAGTTGCAGGAGCAGCTAATATTAGCACAACAGCGATAAATGACGGCGCATTTAGTTCGGACACTTTTGATTGCGGTTCTACGTTTGAGAACGGAATGAATAATGCAAGTAGCACCTTTAACGTAACTGGATTTATGCGTGTCATTTCTGCAATTGATAATTACAGTGAATTAGAAGCTGGTTCTCTAGAATGCAATGCTAACTTTACCAATCATCCAAATGCAGACTTCACCGTTACAACAGGCGATACTAGCATAACCGGTGATGTAACAAATTCTAGTACGATGGACGTTCAAGTATTTAATGCTAGGAAAAACATTATTAATAATGTCGGTGCTGAGATCAAAGCATCCGGCTTAGTAACAGTAAGTGAAAATACGGATAATAGTGGTATATTAGCATTCGATGGAGGAATTGAAGCTAACAATATTGATAATAAAGTGCGCGCTGAAATAACTTTAAAAAGTGCTACAAATGCTAAAGTTATTAATAATGCAGGTACAATTACTATCGGCGGTACAGAAGCTAGCACTGAAGATATTTATAATAGCGGTACAATTACTATTCAAACTAGCTGCACATTAAAAGCTAAATCCAATATAGAAAATAGCGGTACGTTTAGCATACAAGGTTCGCTTACGCCGCAAAAAGCTATTAAAATTACTGGTAATGCACTAGCTGGATCCGGAACTTATCCTGCTGTAGTTAATAGCTTTAGGATCGAAACTGAAACTGGCGGCTTCCCGATGAAAGGAAATACTTTAGCGATTAATTTAGATGCTGGAACTTATGACGGAAACAACGGTACGTTAAAAGTAACGCCTGCTAATTTAACACATCATTGGTATAGATCTTCAGATGCTGTAGCAGATCCTTCGGATACACGTATAGGCGAATCGTTAACTTATGCTGTAGTAGAAGAAGATGTTAGCGAGTATATTTATCTCAAAATTGCTGCAACTGATTTCGAAAAATTTGTAATAAATAATGATTTAGCAATAATAGCAGCGACGGTAGCAGGCTCCTTTGCTGAGCAATATGTAAATGCAGCAATAACGAAAATCGGTGAAGAAAGTGCGCTCGGCAATCTTAATTTAACTCAAGCGTTAGCACCGACTGCAGAAGCTGCGCAGCAAGAAATGCAAAAGTTAATTGATAAGATCGTTGAGGAGTTGGAGCAAGGTGTTACTGCTACTGTTACTACGCATACTGATGCTAATAGTTTCCTTGCTGCAAAAACAGGAATGCCAAACGACCACGACGGTACTAACGGAAGTTACAAATTTGCTATCGAACTTACAGCAACTTTTGATAACATTACTGAAACTAAAACGATTGATGCAACGATAGTTACTATTACTGCTACTCCGTACGACATTAACAATTTCTTAAAATGGCGCGGCGACGGTTTAAATAATTCTATCGGTCGACCAGATTATACTGTATCTGATGATTCTGACACTTATACAGCATTAGAATTAAAGTACGATCATTTTGATGATTACGATTATAGACAAATCGATATCGCTTTAACAGCATTGCCTGATAGCTATACCGGCGATTTACAAACTGGCCTTATTTGGCACCAGCGAGAATCCAATCCTAATAATAAAGCTTTAATGCCTCATTCCTGGATATGGCCGTTCCGTGATGCTCGTGATGCACATGGAACTGTAGCTGCCGACGTTTTAAATGCTACAGCAACTAACGAAACATTATTACCTGTCGGCTCCACTGTTACAGTAACATTAACGCTTAGCAGTATAGATGGAGATGCTACTATCTCGGATACGTATGTAATTAAAGAAGACGATAACAAATACGCTTTATATCAACCAGAAATTGATGCTTATAATGCACAATTAACAGCAGCATTAGATGCTATAACTGCTCATGATTTCAAATTGCTACAGCATATGGAAGGTTCTGATACTGCAATAACAGCTGAGGAAGCTTTAGCAGAAATTAAAAGGCAGATAGCGCTGATGACTGAGCAAATAGATGATCAAGATATAGTTGTAGAAGTAACGCAAGATGGATTTACTGCTGCACAAGCTGGTACCCAAACCAACGTTGCTGGTACAGATGGAACTATTAGCTTTAACGTTAAAGTATCAAAAGGCGGTGTCCACGTTGTGGTACAAAGTAAAACTATTGATAAAAGCATTACTGCTACACCGTTTGATAATGCAATAGTTGATAACATTATAGAATTTATCGATACTGGTAATGTCGAAATAGGCGATCCGACTAATAAAGAGTTAAATTACCGTCAGGCTACGATTAATTATAATTTAAAGCAAGCGATAAATTATTTAGAATTGAGCATACTAAATTCGAGTGGGGTGGTGATGTGGAAAGATCGTCAAGACGCTCTAGCTGCAAATCCTAACGGACAATGGCGATGGCCTTATCGTGACGTTAATTCTATTATGATAAACGGATCTTTGGTCGGTGTAAGTTCAGATACTTTGATGAATTTATTAAAAACTAAAGGCGACCAATTTATAGTACCTGTCGGCGATTATACAGTTCTGCTTACTATAGAAACTTTAGACGGTATCGTCTATAAGATTACGGACGATCCGTTACCTACGATAACAGTAACTTTAGAAACTAGAAATGCTACAACGTTCGCACCATCAGAACATTTAGGTCTATTACAAACTAGTATCAATGAGGCGAAGGCAGCATTACAAGGAGTAGTTCAATCTGAGGACGGCTATAATGTCGCTATAGGAAATAAATTTGCTACACCAAGTGCTATAACAGCGATTGTAGCAGCGATAGAGGAAGCCGAAATTGTAGCGATACCAGGTTCTACTGATGCAGCATTACAAGCAGCGAAAGTTAAATTAGATAATGCTCTTGCTACATTTAAAGCAGCAATTCAAACTGTCACTAAGCAACTTTACTTCAAAGTAACGACAATTACTGATGCTGAAACTTATTTAAATAATGCACAAATTAGCGATAGCTCTACAGTAAATAATAACGAGGCTTGGGTGACGGAAGCTCAATACAACGCTTTTGCAGAAGCAATTGAGAATGCTAAAGCAGTAGCTAATCAATCGGAAGCGACTGATGAAGAAATTGAGAATGCAGCAGTAGCATTACGAGCAGCACAAGACATTTATGCAGCAGAGATAGCAGCTAACGCTGTTATAATTCAGCATGTAAAATGGGATGCTGATCCGTTAACTATAGTTGCAGCTGGAGAAATAGCAGCGGATAAATCAGATCTATATGCGAACAATGCTTACGCAATGTTGCAAATTGATTTTGATAGAGAGACTAATGATAATTTACGCGAAATTAAATTAGAAGTGCTAAATTCAGCTGGAGAAGTAATTTGGACTGACGCTGCACTCCTGTCACCTGGTGTGCTACTTTCACCGTCCGCTTTGTCTCGCGCTCCTCGAACTTTATCAGATACATCAATGGCTTCGCCAAGTACGACATCAACGTCATATAAGACAACTGGATCGTTATCTACGGCAGATACTTCGTTAGATTCTCTGCAAGCTTCTTCAAATTTATTGAAAAATTCAAATGATACAATTTCAAATTCGAACTCTTCAAATTTATTGAAAAATTCAAATGATGCAATTTCAAATTCAAACGGTTCAATTGTTTCAACTTTAAATTCAACTGATGCAACTTTAGCACGTGCACTTCGAACTTCGTCAAATGCATCACCGGTTTCAGCTGACACGACACCAATGTCGTATACGATGTTTGATTCGTCCGATACAAAATCTACATCATTAAATGCTCTGCAAATTTCTTCAGGTTCAATTGGTTCAACTGGTTTAACTGGTTTAACTGGTTTAACTGGTTTAACTGGTTCAATTTCGACAGAGACATTTTCGGCATCAGATCCGTCATCTACTTCGTTAGAAAAATTCGAGCCGTTACACTCAATATCAATTTCGGAGACGCCATTTGCAACGTTAGATTCGTCAGCAACTTCGTTAGAAAAATTCGGGTCGTCACATTCAACAGCAACTTCGTTGGAGACTTTAGGTGCTTCACGTACGTCATCTACTTCGTCAAGCATCCCTACAGCTTTGTCAAGTACTAAAGTGACATCACTAGATGCATCAACGGTTTCAATAGGTGCGATGGAAATGTCGCCAGAGCCACTTAGAGCGTCAAGTGCGTCATCTGTTTCGCATGCTTTATTAGGCTCGTCAAACACGACATTAACGTCGTCAGAGCCATTTGAAGCTTCAAACTTGACATATGCTTCGCAGGACTTTTTAGACTCTTCGCGATCAATATCAATTTTGGAGATGCCATTTACAGCATCATACGAGTCATCAGCTTCGCCGTTATCTTTTGGAAATGAAATTGAAAATTTAGATTTTGTGAATGGCAGTTTCAGAGAATTACCGGTAACAGATCATACTATGTACTGGCCGTTTAGAATCGGTAATGCTGCTGATGCAAATATAGTAACGAATAACAACTGTATCATAACGGATCCGGGAGCATACACGATTAGAGTTACAGCTACGGATACTTCAGCTGCAAGTTCTGGAAACGGCAATAGCTTTTCTGTAGAAAGAGAATATATTGTGACGCAGACTGATATTGATAATGCTAGATACGCTGCACTTAAATGGGCGGGTGGTGAAGATAACAATGCTACTTTAACGCAAAGTGAAAATGGAGTTGCTGGTACGATTAAAGCGTTAGCAAAAAATACAGCCCCAGGATTCGAAACTTTAAATTATCAATTGATGCAAATAAATTACGGTTTATACGAAGATGCTGCTAGTGTAACGTTTGAAATTAAGAAAGCTGATGGATCACTAATTTGGAGAGAAACTTGCCTTTCTCCTGCAAAGGAATCGTTCACCTGGTCTTACAGAGATGCTGTTACTTCAACAGGTATTGATCCGGGCACAAACAGCGGTAATTTCACGACTTATCCAGAAAGTGATAATGTTGCAGTTGATACGCATATAGTAGATATAGGAACAGCATTAGATTTCATGATTACAGCAAAAGATGCTGCTGGCAACACTATCGATCGAGTGCTAATAGGTAAGTATACTGTTACGAATATGGATACTATGCTAGCGTCAGCGAGCGAGTACACGTTAGATAAAATAATAGAGGCTTTAAAAGCAGAAAACTTTACTTTAACCCAAGAAGAAGGTTCTAGTAGCGGTAGAGTAAAAGGCAATGTGTGGAGTAAGGTGCAGAAGTTATTAGCTAAACTAGAAATTACAGGCGTAACATATAATGTATCTATAACAGATTTTGTACCTGCGGTAGCAGACACGTCTGATGGATCTTTTAAATTAGCAATTGATGTAACTAAAGCTGGTGAAACTAAAACTGCTACATTTACGACTCCTATAGCGATAATACAAACTGATACGAAAATTAATACTGAAGCAGAACTGAAAATCGCTATTGAAGAAATGATTGCAAAGAAAGAAGATACAGCAAATCAAGGAGCTATATTCCCAATTTATATTGATGCAGAAGCAGGAGCTATAGAAATAACAAAAGAGTTGGTGATACCAGATAGGATTAAGTTAGTTTTCCAAGGGAATGCTTATATGCATAATAAAGAGGGCTATGAATATATTTCGAATAATGGCTTAATAGAGCTGCATAATTTAATTAATGTGCAAGAAATGATAAATGCAACTAAACCTTATACAGTAGCAGTGTCGGAAGCAGCTAGAGCTAAAGTAATAATAGCTGGTGATAACTTAATTTTAAGCGATAATATCACAGTGCCTGCGGGTAAAGTTCTAAATGTAGCAGACTATGTAAAGATAGAGGATTTAGGAGTAAACGGAGAGTATACGATAAATGTAGAAACGGATGCTATTCTACAAGTTAATACGTTAAGAATGCTACGCCAAGTATTAAATGCAGATATAGCAGAAGGAGAAGAGGCTAAAAAATTAGTAGGAAATGAGACACCGGGTGCTAATGCGATAATAGAAATAGCGACGGATGTAGATTTAAGTGCGGGTGGTTATAACGAATACAGTGGTGATCAAGCGTTACCGATATATGGGGGCTTACATGTACACATTCAAAGGAATGCTAAAGTAGCTTTCGAAGATTTTTCTAATGAGCGAGCATACGTATATGTAGCACCGGGATCCCAATTATCGGGAGTGATAATAAAGACAATTAGTGACGATGTAAATGTAGCGCCAATAGAGGATCATTACAAATTTGATCCGTATACGAAAGAAGGTGCAGCATTCACTGCCGCAACAGATACTTGGTTATATACGGGAGCATACTTTGGTACGAGTGTATTCCAAACGGAGCGACAAGTAGTAAGGAGTAGTAGAGTAGAATTTGAGAAAGAGCCGGAATATTATAATGAGTCGGCGTACGATTTTGAAAGTGGAAATGATTATTACGAGCCGGATTTCGAAGTACCGGATGTTCATATACCGAGTGTAGATGATTTTACGGAAGAAGATGAAGAGAATATAGGTAATTATTACGAGCCTGATTTTGAGATGCCGGAAGGAGAGAATCCGGAATTTGAGATGCCAAACTTTGATGAGATGCCGGAGTATGAAATGGAATTGGAGTTTTTAGCGAAACCCAATGCTGAAGCGAACAATGTTGCTAAAAGTAATGTTATTGAAAGTAATGTTGCTAAAGGTGTAACAATGACTGCTAAAACTAACGTTGCTAAAAGTAATGTTGTTGAAAGTAATGTTGCTAAAGGTGTAACAATAGCTGCTGAAACTAACGTTGCTAAAAGTAATGTTGTTGAAAGTAATGTTGCTAAAGGTGTAACAACAGCTGCTGAAACTAACGTTGCTACTGGAGTAAATAATGTTGCAAAAGCGTCAATTATGATTGATGAGAATGAGCTAAAAATTGTAGAGACAATTGTAGCTAAAAATAACTTGATCCCTAATGGGGACGAAGTTGTGCGAAATGTTGGGAATGGTAGCATTATTGATAATAAAATGAATAAAGAAATTGAAGAAAAAGTAGAATATGTAAAAGGAGATACTACGCATGTACCTGGAATGGATGAATTGATTGTAGCAATACAAGAGATTGAAGAGGAAGAAGAGATAATAGTGAAGAAAAGCATAGGAAGCAAAATAATGAGCAAGCTAAAAAACATGTGGAGGATATAAAATCTGACTACGGGGTTCTAGGGAGAAGTTGCTTGGCCCCTGTTCCCCTCCTTCACCCAGAAGAATAACTTGATCCCTAATGGGGACGAAGTTGTACGCATTCTCCCTCCCGGAGGAAGGCTTGGGGAATACTAGTGCATGCATTCTCCCTCCCGGAGGCAGGCTTGGGGAATACTAGTGCACGCATTCTCCCTCCGTCACTTCGTGACACCTCTCTCTGTGACTTGAACCCATAAATCCAGATTGAAAAGGGGTGAAGTGATGTTGACATGTGAAAATAAAGTAGAGATATACACTAGACGAAAAACAGGTGAAACTATCAACAGTATATCGAGTAGATTTAAAGT
>MDSO01000001.1_pt1 | contig 73772 bp, 59 predicted proteins | sample 1005691 | NCBI WGS metagenome assembly MDSO01 (sample SAMN05526595, study PRJNA338239) | gut metagenome | isolation source: stomach gut content | host: Acanthurus sohal | place: Saudi Arabia: Red Sea | collected 2011-04 | reverse complement strand
ACTTAGCCTATGCATCTATCTCAGAAATTTTGGGTGAATTAAATAACGTTTTCTATGGCCAAACTCATGATGATATATCCAATTTATACGATATGATCCCGAACTACTCTTACTCCTCTGGCCTAGGTGTATCGGATAGACGACCTTTTAAATATGCTATATTTTAGATAGGAAGAAGAGTGCATCGCTTCGCTCTTTTACTCTATCCGTCAGCTTTCCTGCAATTTTGCAATAGCTCCATTGGCCAACAACTTATAAAAGGGAGCCTTTTGATCAGCTCCCTTTTCCCCTTACCCGCCCTAAATCTATAAAGCCGACATTTGGTTATAAGTTGTTATTCTTAAATTTACTATTGTACTTTTTACTGAAGGTGCTTCCTGCATGTGCGGGATCGAACCACCGAATCCTTCTGCTTCGCCATAGGCTGGATTACATAATCCTCTTTTTAATGTCCACTCTTTATAAATTTCCATATTTTATTCTTGCCAAATCAATTCGGATGTCCAATTTAACTCTTGCAGTTTCATATCCACTTTTCTCAACTGTGCAGATATTTGGTCTGCTTCTCATATACTTTCGTATTTTATTCTTTCTAAATCAATTCGGATGTCCCATTTAACTCTTGTAGCTTCATATCCACTTTTCTCAACTGTGCAGATATTTGGTCTGCTTCTCATATACTTTCGTATTTTATTCTTTCTAAATTAATTCGGATGTCCAATTTAATTCTTGCAGTTTCATATCCACTTTTCTCAACTGTGCAGATATTTGGTCTGCTTTCTTTTGCAGTTCTTTTACGTTCACTGTACTTTTTATCTTAATTTCGCTGGTACTATGTCTTGAAATCAGGCGACTGGCTGCATTAATAAATGTATTATATGTTGACAACTTTTGTTTTAATACATCTCTTTTGGCTATCATCTCCGTAATCGTGATACCATCCACTTTAATTGTAGAATTAGTTAAATTTATTTTTGCTATTAAATTTTCAAAAGCGTCCATTACTTCTTCGTATTCATTCAATAACTCATACGGATCTTCGACCGGCTCTTCGCCATCTTGTACAAGAGCGTTATTTTCTAATCTGGATCTTAATTCATGTGCTTTACTCTGCAAACTGGCCCGATTTATCAATGCTTCAGCTAATTTCATAAATCAAAAATCCTTTCTTATTTAAGAATGTTTTTCAGAATTATAAGGTTATTCTCATATATATGTCAAGGGTCACCTAAATTATAAGCATAGCATCGCCGAAGCTGAAAAATCTGTAGTGTTCATTTACGGCTACTTTATAGGCTTCTAATACTTTTTCTCGGTCGTACAAAGCACTTACTAACATTATTAAGGTCGATTCTGGCAAATGAAAATTGGTTATTAGTTTGTCAACTACTTTAAAATTATATCCGGGTTTTATAAAAATTTCTGTATCTCCACTACAAGCTTCTATTCTTCCTTTTTCGGATGCTATACTTTCTAAAACCCTTGTACTGGTTGTACCTACAGCAACTATTGATTTTCCATTTTGTTTGGCCTGATTAATTATTTTAGCATTAGTTTCGTCTAAATAATAATATTCGGAATGCATTTTGTGTTCTTTTATATTTTCTACTTTTACTGGCCTAAATGTCCCTAAACCAACATGTAGAGTTACGTATGCTATCCTTACTCCTTTGGCTTTAAGTCTTTCTAGTAACTCTTTAGTAAAGTGTAATCCGGCCGTCGGTGCTGCCGCACTGCCTTCGTTCTTAGCGTATACTGTTTGATATCTATTCTTGTTTGCTAGCTTCTGCGTGATATATGGCGGTAACGGCATTTCTCCTAATTTTTCTAATATCTCTTCCCATATTCCCTCATATTCAAATTTTATTATCCTATTTCCTTCTTCAGTCTTATCAATTACTTCTGCATTTAATAGACCTTCTCCAAATACTAATTTGTCACCTATTTTGGCATTCTTTCCTGGCTTTACTAATGTTTCAAATATATCTTTTTCTCGCCTTCTTAGTATTAATATCTCTATTTTTCCGCCAGTTTGCTTTCTGCCGAATAATCTTGCAGGGATAACTTTTGTGTCATTTAGAACTAGACAATCGCCTGCCTCTAAGTATGTTGCTATATCATAAAAATGCTTATGTTCTATTGTTTGTTGCTCTCTATTTAATACCATTAACCTCGATTCACTTCTATCTTCTAAGGGTATTTGTGCTATTAATTCTTCTGGTAATTCAAATTTAAAATCTGATGTTTGCATTTAGTTTCTACCTTTTCTTTGACTTTTCTTAAGTATAGCCTATTTAGGTAAATTTTATGCAAACATAAAAAGACTAAAAGACTAAAAGGCATATTGGCCCTTTAGTTATTAACCAAAGATACTTCTTCTTTGGATAAAAATTCGCACAACGCTGCACTTGCGTCTTCTTCGTCTTCTCCATCCACTATTAGTTCTAACTGCTCTCCTTTTATGCTACCTAAGCTCATCATTCCCATTATGCTCTTTGCATTAATCTTTTTATCCATGAGTTTTATAAATATCTGACTGTCAAATTTACTTGCTAACTGTACTAATAGCGCTGTCGGTCTTGCTTCTAATCCATTTTTAAATTTTAATGTCACCGCTTTACTAATCATCTATTATTCCTCCTTGTTTCTTCTACTATTTGCCTAATTTTTTTAAATCTGTGTGATATACACGATTTAGAAACTGGCGGTTCGAGTTTAGAACCTAGCTCTAGTAAAGTCGCTTGGGCATATTTTAACCTTAATTTAGCTAGTTGCTCTAAATTGTTCGGTAATTTATTTAGACCTATTGTTTTGCTCAAATATTTAATATCCTCTATTTGTAATATAGCACTGCTGACTGTCTTGGATATATTGGCCAATTCACAATTTACCGTCCTGTTTACGTTGTTTCTGACTTCTTTTAGTACCCTAATGTTTTCTACTTCTAAGAGTGCTATGTGCGCACCCATTATATTTAATAAATCTACTATTTGCGAACTCTCTTTTAAATATACTATATATTTTTTTCGTCTCTTTACCACTTTTGTTGTTATGTCTATACTAAGTAATATTTCCTTAATAAACTCAGCCTTTTCTTTTGTATATACAATAAATTCCAAATGATATGCTTTCTCAGGATCACTTAAAATTCCTCCGCCTAAAAATAGACCTCTTATAAATGCTCTCTTGTGTGCAAAATCATTTAAGTTGCTAATGCTCATTTTAGCATTATCAATTGTTAATGTAAATATATTTTTTTTGGTGTTATTTATATTTAATATTCCACTCGTGCAAAATTTCCAATTTTTTAATGTATCTGAATATTTTTTGTAATATTTGTCAGTTTCAAAAATTACAAGGCTATTCTTTCCTTCGGTTTTTTCAGAAATAAATATAAAACCTTGTAATTCTTCTCTCACATCCTTTTTAATATTTATAAGCTCTTTTTTAATGTTTAGACAAAATGACATTTCTTCTACCCTCCGTATTGAAAAATACATTGAGCCAGCTCTACAGAATTATGTCTTATATAACCTTCAGTCTCATTTACTCTTGTGATATCTGCTTCGATCATCGTTACTCGTTTCCATAATTTATCTCGTTTGTTATACCTTAATAAATGTGCCCCCTCTTCTGCATACTTCTTAATATATTTCTTTTTTATTTTAGTCGAACTGATTATTACAGCATCGATTACTTGTGCTCCTATATATTTTTCTAGTTCTTTCACATGGCTTTCTATGGTCAATCCTGTGGTTTCACCCGGCTGGCTCATTAAGTTTGCTATATATACCTTTTTGGCCAGGCTAGTAGCTACAGCATTGGATAGATTTTTTACCAACAGGTTCGATATAATACTTGTATATAAACTGCCGGGCCCTAGTATGATTAAGTCCGCATTTTCTATTGCATTCAGCACATCGGGTGTCGGCTTTACATCTTCTGGTTTTAATACTATCTTTTTTATTAAAGATTGTGTTTGCTTTCCATACTCAACAATTTCTGTTTCGCCTATCACTTCATGATTATCCGAAAAGGTAGCATGTAAATTTACTTTATCTAGAGTTACTGGTAAAACCTTTCCTGTGATGGCTAAAACTTTACTGGTTATTTGAATTGCATTGTTAAAATTCCCGTCATTTAAATCCGTTAACGCTGCTAATAGCAGATTGCCGAAATTTTGGCCCTTAAGGCTACCATCCTTAAATCGATATTGTAGCAGATCTTTCATTATCGGCTCTGTATTAGCTAACGACACCAAGCAATTTCTAATATCTCCAGGTGGGATGATATTCAATTCGGATCTAAGCAGTCCGGAATTTCCTCCGTTATCTGATACGGTCACTATGGCTGTGATATGACTAGTAAATTCTTTTAAACCTTTCAACATGGTGGAAAGGCCCGTACCTCCCCCGATAACTACGACTTTCATAACTATTTCCCCCTTTTTGTGTCTTTTTCGATGTCTCTAAACTCTAAGTTAACAACATATTTTTTTTGCTTCAAGTATTCACTTAATTCCTTAGCAATAACTACAGATCGATGCTTGCCTCCGGTGCAACCAATTCCTATAACCAATTGATTTTTCCCTTCTTTTGTATAAAGTGGGGCTAAAAAATCCGTTAAGTCAGTTAACTTATCAATAAAGATATCCGTATTAGGATCACTAAAAACGAAATCCCGTACTTCTATACTATTACCAGTATGTGGTCTTAGGTGCTTGTCATAGTAAGGATTTTTTAAAAATCGTACATCAAAAATTAAATCTGCATCTAGAGGGATACCATATTTAAAGCCGAAAACAATTATGGTAATAACTAAACCCATAAATTCTGTATTTTGCTCAAATATGTTTACTAATAATTCTTTTACATCTTTGGGTAAAATATGCGTAGTATCTATAATATAATTTGAATGTTGTTTTATTTTCGTCAAAAATTCACGTTCTTTCCGCAGTGCTTCATCTATTCTCATCTCTTTGGCTAATGGATGATTTCTTCTTGTTTCTTTAAATCTCTTGATTAATTCTGCATCAGAACAGTCAAAAAATAAAATAGTATACCTATAATTTCCTAATATTTTTACATCCAAAAAAGATTGATCAAATAAAGCATTGCCTCTTATATCTATACCTAATACTATTTTAGGAAACTTATTTTGGCATTCTTTTGCTAATTCTATAAAATTATTTAACAATCCTAGTGGTAAATTATCCATACAATAATAGCCCATATCTTCAAAACATTTTATAGCAGTACTTTTCCCTGCGCCGGACATTCCTGTTACTATTATAAATTCCATGGTTTGACTGCCCCCTATTTTTCTTTAAGTTTATTCTAATGTGGCGACTTTGGCCATTTTTCAACTTTATTCTATCACCTTAACTTCGGATTCTAACATAACACCAAATTGACGAAAAACTTCATATTTCACTTTTTCGATTAAGCTGTTCACATCTTGATAAGTGGCCGAGCCTACATTAACGATGAAGCCGCAATGCTTTTCGGATACTTGCGCATCTCCTATTCTTAATCCGGCCAATCCTGCATCTGAAATGAGCTTTCCGGCAAAATAACCTTCTGGCCTTTTAAAGGTACTGCCTGCACTTGGATAGTTTAACGGCTGTTTATCACGTCTTTGCTGATTTAATTCTCTTGTTTTTTTCTCTATATCTTCTCTATTTCCTGGATTTAACTTTATTGTAGCGCTTAACACAATCAATCCTTCTTTAGGTATTATACTGGTTCTATAACCTAAATTTAATTCACTACTTTGCAAAGTAACTTGTTTTCCTTGGGCATTTATCGCTTCTATACTGAGTAAAACATCTTTTATTTCATCGCCATAAGCGCCGGCGTTCATGACTACAGCACCACCGATGGATCCGGGTATGCCATGTGCAAATTCAAACCCACTTAAATTATTTTCGCTCGCTATTTGTGCTATTCTACTTAATTTGGCCCCCGCCTCCACTGTTATTATATTATTAGCTATTTCGATTTTACTTATGTTGATTAATATTAGGACCCCATCATAGCCTTCATCTTTAGCTAATAAATTACTACCTCTACCCAATATATAGTATTTGACATTTTCTTTTTTACAAACATTAATTATTTTGGAAATTTCATCAATTTTTTCTGCTACTACCAGCACTTTGGCCGGGCCACCTATCTTAAACGTAGTATAATTTTTTATTGGCTCATTTATTTTTATCTGATTCTCTTTTAAAATTGCTCGAAATTGCTTTAATATTGCATTCACCTTATTATCTCCTATCTTCATTTTATAAAATAATATTAACATTTTTGTCAATAAAAAAAGTAGTAAGTATTAGTATGTGTACTTCACCAATAGCTTACTACAATTTATTTACTATAAAGTTAATGTTTTTCTAGCATATAATAAAATTTGTCCGATTTCATCCATATTACTTATTCTACCTACTAACAATGAATGCTGGCCACATACTTTATACACACATGTTCCACAAGCTATCAATTCTACTCCATATTGCTCTAATGCATTCAATATATCTAAAAATAATGATCCGTTAGTTAATAGTTTCACCCCTGAATTATAAAAAATAATTGCATCTGGACGGACTGGAGAGGCTAATATTTTTCTTAAAAATACACCTAATAAACTGCTTCCTACTCCGTCGTCTCCTCTTCCTAATGTCTCACTGTTTATTACTATCACACTATTATACATATACGTTCACTCCTAAAAAATTTATTTTATTCATTATATGCAAGTATAAATATTTTAGTGAACCTATTTTTTATTTACAAAAAAAATCTCCCAAATTTCCTTGAGAGATTCGAAAAAATAAAATGTGAGCCTATTTTTATTTACAAAAAAAATCCTCCTAGTTTCCTTGGAGGACTTATAAAATAACTATATCAAGATACACAATTTCATGCGGATGAAGGGAGTCGAACCCTTACACCCTGCGGCGCTAGATCCTAAGTCTAGTGCGTCTGCCAATTCCGCCACATCCGCATATATGAGCCACCCGGGGCTCGAACCCGGGACCACTTGATTAAAAGTCAAGTGCTCTACCTACTGAGCTAGTGACTCGCATCTTATTGCAAAAAAAAAATAATGAAAAAACTAAAACTGAAAATATTAAAATTCAGGGCTAGAAGGATTCGAACCTTCGAATGCAGGAATCAAAATCCTGTGCCTTACCGCTTGGCGATAACCCTATAATTTAATAAAGGTGGAAAATGGGGATCGAACCCACGACCTCCAGGACCACAATCTGGCGCTCTAACCGACTGAGCTATTTCCACCACGGTCAAGCTATAAATAGCAGAACCGCATAATCTCGATCAACCGATGAAATAACTGTAAAAAGAAAATTGATCTCGACTAACCGTACCTACAGGGATTCGAACCCCGGACCCACGCCTTAGAAGGGCGTTGCTCTATCCAGCTGAGCTATAGATACACAAGCGGGTGATGAGAATCGAACTCACGTAACCAGCTTGGAAGGCTGGTGTTCTACCATTGAACTACACCCGCATCGTCACTCAAGATATTGTTTCCTGTGCAACATCTTGCTGACAAAATGAATTATATACCAATTTAATTTAGAAGTCAACACTTTTTTGAAAAAAAGTTGTATTTTTTAGAATTTTTTTATCCGTTTCTGTCAAATCAGCTGTTTTTAGTAGGTCCGGACGCTTCTTTAATGTATTGATAATAGCGTTGGCCCGTCTATATTCTTCTATCTTTTTATGGTTGCCCGATAGCAAAATTTCTGGTACTTCTTTTCCTTCAAAATTTTTTGGCCGTGTATAATGATCATGCTCTAAAAGACCATCGCTAAAACTTTCGTTTTCAAACGACTCTTCTTTTCCAAGTACATTCGGCCGAAGCCTTACTATGCTGTCCGTTATTATCATAGATGCAAGCTCTCCACCAGTTAATATAAAATCACCAATAGAAATTTCATCAGTTACTATCTCATCTATAGCTCGCTTATCTATTCCCTCATAATGTCCACATAAAATAATTATCTCTTCTTCTTTAGAAAATTCTACCGCCATACTTTGATTCCATATTTTACCCGAAGGTGTCGTATATAGTACTCTCGGTTTGTCGGTGGCTAAATTTCTACATATATCTCTATAGCAATCCACAACCGGTTGTGCTTTAATCAGCATTCCGGCTCCGCCACCATATGGATAATCATCTACCTGATTATGCTTGTTACCTGAAAAAGGCCTGAAATCTACAGCTTCTATTTCAACCAATTTATTTTCTACCGCTCGACCTATTATGCTATGGCTAATCGCTTCGTTTATCATTTTTGGAAATAACGTCATTATTATGATTTTCATTTTAACTCCTAATGTTAATTAATTTTTTTCTCTTTTCTAAAACTTTTGTAATTGATTCGCCTCAACTCACATGAGTAACTGCAACTAGAAGTTACTCTTTCTCCCTCCCGGAGAGAGGCACCACCTCCCCACAATTTTGTGACAGCTCTCTAACTTCTCTTTCCACTTATTTCTATATCTTCTAATCCTTCTAATAATTTAACTATCATTAACCCTTGTTCTATGTCTACATTTAATATGCAGTCTTTTATCGCTGGGATCAGCAACGGCCTTGCAGCCACCCTTTTTATCACATACACATCGTTAGCATCGCTAAATAGAACATCATCCAATACACCCAATTGTCGTCCTTCTTCTGTTTTTACTATTAATCCATATAAATCGCCAATGTAGTATTCATCTTCACCTAATGGTAAAGCATCTTGTTTATCTATCTTTAATAAACAATTTTTAAATATTTCCCCTTCTTCTATACTATTTATATCTTTAAATTTTATCAGTACAAAGTTTTTATGAAATCTTACTGTTTCTATATCGTATTTATGCAATTCTCCTCTTTTTTCTACATATACATTATCCAATTCATTAAATCTACTACTATCATCTGTTGATGGAACAACTTTTAATTCACCCTTTATTCCATGTGTATTGACTATTTTACCTATTGTTAAAGTTTCCATGACCCACTATTCTCCTTTTTTAAATAAAATAATTCTTTGAAATAGACAAAAAAAAAGGGGCTATCTAATGCCCCCTATATTATTTAACTTCTATGCTAGATTTCTTCATAAGCATTATTATTTAACTTCTATGCCAGATTTCTTCATAAGCATTTTTACAGTATCAGTTGGTTTTGCTCCGGTTTTAATCCATTTTTCTATTGATTCTTTATTTAATTTTAATTCATTTGGTTCACTACATGGATTAAAATAACCCACTTCTTCAATAAATCTGCCATCTCTTGGATAACGAGAATCTGCTACAACCACTCTATAAAAAGGAGCTTTCTTTGCGCCCATTCTTCTTAAACGTATTTTTACTGCCATATTTTACACCTCTATATTAAATTTTTATATTTTTAGACTCTCAACCTCTCCGCCATGACTCTTTAATCAGCCTATCCTTCTAGGAGAGGTATCAGCTTTAGCTGACAAAGAGGTTAAGAGCATAAGGGGAGAGTTTTTACATGAAAGGCATTTTAAACTTGCCTTTCTTACCTTTAGTCATTCCAGAAAATTGTTTCATCATAGTTCTCATTTGGTCAAATTGTTTTACCAATCGATTTACTTCTGCAATGTCACATCCGGAACCTCTAGCTATGCGTTTTTTTCTAGACAAGTTCAATATATTAGGGTTTTGGCGTTCTTCCTTTGTCATGGATAAAACAATAGCTTCGATTCTAGCAATTTGTTTTTCATCCACACTAACATCACCGAGCTTTGCTTTATTCATTCCCGGTATCATATTCAGTAAATCGCCTATTGGCCCCATATTTTTAACTTGCTTCATTTGTTCTAAAAAGTCATTGAAATCAAACTCGGCCTTTCTAATTTTGGCTTCTAACTCACGACTTTTTTCTTCATCAAAAGTTTGTTGAGCCTTTTCGATTAGGGTAAGCATATCGCCCATACCTAGGATACGAGAAGCCATTCGATCTGGATAGAAAGGTTCTAATTCAGATAATTTTTCGCCCATACCTACATATTTTATAGGTTTGTTAGTTACGGCCTTAACTGACAAGGCAGCTCCACCACGGTTGTCACCATCCAATTTGGTCATGATAACACCGTCGATTCCTAATGCTTCATTAAAAGATTCGGCCACATTTACAGCGTCTTGACCGGTCATTGCGTCAACGACTAATAATATTTCTTTTGGTTTAACTTCATCTTTTATATTTTTTAGTTCGCCCATCAAAACTTCATCTATATGCAGACGACCGGCCGTGTCGATCATAACAACGTCGAAATTGTTTTGCTCTGCATATTTCATTGCTTCTTTCGCTATTTCCACGGGCGATACATCGGTACCCATTTCAAATACTGGTACATTAATTTGCGATGCTACTTTTTTTAACTGGTCTATCGCCGCTGGTCTGTAAACATCACAACCTACTAATAATGGACGCTTACCTTGAGATTTTATTAAATTAGCCAACTTTCCTGATGTCGTAGTTTTTCCAGCTCCCTGCAATCCTACCATTAATATTGGTGTGATTCCTTTAGAAGCAAAAAGTATTTTACTTTGAGTACTACCCATCAGGCTTACTAGTTCATCATTAACTATTTTTATCACCTGTTGACCTGGTGTTAAACTTGACATTACCTCTTCGCCGATTGCTCTACCTTCTATCGACTTTATAAAGTTTTTTACGACCTTAAAGTTTACGTCCGCTTCTAATAGGGCTAACTTTACCTCTCTTAAAGCGGCTTTTACATCCTTCTCAGTCAGTTTTCCCTTACTTTTTAAGTTTTTAAATACATCTTGTAGTTTGGTTGATAATTGATCAAAAGCCATCTTTTCACCGTCCTAAATTTCATTTTTTAAATCTACTATTAACTTTTTTAAGTCTATTAAATCTTTCTCTTTTAAAGACATAGCATTAGATATATTTCGATCAATTTTCTCTACAATCATTTTCATATTTTGAAACCGTTTCACTAAGCCAAGTTTTTCTTCTAATTCAAAAAGTTTAGTTTCTGATTTTTTTATAGTTTCATGAACACTTTGTCTACTAACCGAATATATATTGGCCAGTTCGCTAAGAGATAAATCTTCAAAATAATATCCACTAATTAAATCCTTCTGCCTTTGCGTAAAAAGATTTTGATAAAAGTCAAATAAATATGAAATCTCTATTACTTTGTGCATAATTCGCTCCAATTATGTCAACCTAAACTTCTTTACAGAGCAAATTATATATTTTTTGCCTGTTTTTGTCAAGCCCTTATCCGATTAAATCGCAACTGAATAATATAGTATACCAAATGTATAATATATTCTCTTTTTTTATTTATCGATCGGAATTATACTACATTATAATAGGAAAGGATAAAAATTTTCTATTTTTTCCATCGATCGGAATTATACCATATTATAAGAACAGGATAGAGATTTCTATTTTTTCAACTTATTTTGATATTGCCTATGAAACTGCATGCAACAATGTTATAATTTCCCGGTTAGACAAATTTTATTTATTAAAGGAGATTTGCAATGCGCGAAAAAATTTTGATGAATACAGGCTACAAATTTTTTGAAGGAGACATACCGAAGGATCCTATTTATTCGAAACACGACACATACATGATGAGTAAAACAGTTCGAGGTCGAGGACCAGAGGGCACCTCTTATTATGATGCGGACTGGCAAGATGTAACTTTGCCACATGACTATGTTATACATGGTGAGTACTCAGAGAAAAATAACGGACCTCATGGTTCATTAAAAAGAAATAATGCATGGTATCGAAGATATTTTAAATTAGGGGAAACAGATGATAACCGCAGACTTTCACTAATATTTGAAGGAGTAGGAAAAAATAGTAAAATTTGGATAAACGGCCACCTAATGGGTACAAACACAAGTATGTACAACAGTTTTGAGGTGGATTTTACGGCCGTAGCCAGAATCGGAGAAATCAACACCCTAGCGGTTTATATAGACAACTCGGATTTTGAAGGTTGGTGGTATGAAGGTGCCGGAATTTATAGAAATGTATGGCTTTTAAAAACTGATCTAGTTAGACTTAATTGGTGGGAAAATTTCATTCACAACGTTCATGTAAAAGACAACGATTTCGAGATTCATGTTAGCGGAGTATTGGAAAACTATTCACCTAGAACAAGAAGTGTAACATTAAAATATGCTTTAAAAGAAACGAATAACACAATCGAATTAGACGTTAGAGAAATGAAAATTCGACCTGGCGAAAAATTACCTTATAATGAAGTATTTAATCTGTCCAATGCAATAAGATGGAGCATAGACAATCCATTTTTGTACAATTTAATAATCACTGTAGTCGAGGACAACGAAATACTAGATGATCTATCCACTACGACCGGATTTAGAACTATAAAATTCAGTTCGGATAACGGACTATATATAAATGACGAACCAATCAAAGTAAAAGGTGTTTGTATTCATCAGGATCATGGTAGTCTCGGCGTAGCCGTACCTGAAACAGTAGAAATGTATAGAATACAAAAACTAAAAGAAATGGGTGCTAACGCTTACCGATGTGCACACAATAATCCTTCTATAAATATTTTAGATCTATGCGACAAATATGGGCTAATTGTTATGGACGAGAACCGTTGGTTCGAAACTAGTAGAGAAGCATTTTTCCAAATCGAATCCATGGTTAAGCGAGACAGAAATCATCCTTCTGTAATCATGTGGTCGGCCGGAAACGAAGAACCTATACAAAGTACAATAATAGGAAAGCATATTTTAGAAGAAATAAAAATGCACATCAAATCCTTTGACGACACTCGACCTGTTACTTTAGCCCTTAATGGTGGATTTTATGGCTCTTACGCTTCAGAAGCTTCCGATACACTCAGCATAAATTATGCTATAAATTTCTATGACACTTCTCATGAAGTACATCCGGAAAAATGTATAATGGTAACCGAAGCCAGTGCGGCCAGCAATCCTAGGGGCGTGTATTTCCCAGACGAGGCCTATTTAAACACTACCGCTTACGATGAACATTATCCAACCTTCGGCCACACTTTTAGACGTTTTTGGAAAGAAGTCGATACTAGAGATTTCATAGCCGGTTTATTCTATTGGCCAGGAATAGAATATCGTGGCGAATCAACTTATCCTCGTGTTACAAACATGGGTGGCGGTCTAGATAGTTGCTGTTTTGAAAAAGATAATTTCTATTTACTGCAATCATTCTGGAAAGATGAACCTATACTTCATGTCTTCCCACATTGGAATTTATTCGGCCATGAAGGCGAAACTATCCGAGTTATGACCTATTCTAACTTAGATGAAGTAGAATTAATTTTAAACGGAAAATCTCTCGGTAAGCAAGAAGTAAATAAATATGATCAAAACGAATGGTCGGTTGTTTACGAACCGGGCGAACTCACAGCTATCGGATACAAAGACGGCGAAGAAGTTAAGCGTGACACCGTTAAAACCACAAAACCTGAAGCAGAACTTCACATAGAAGTGGACAACATGCCAAATTCAGAAGGTGTTGCAATTTTAAGAGTATTTGCAACAGATGAAGATGAATTATTTGTACCAAATAGCAAATTGGTCATAACTCATTCTGTAGAAAACGGAGTGTTATTAGGCGCAAGTAATGGTAATCAGGTAGACCATACGCCGGTTACTAGTAATACGCATCATTTAAATTCCGGATTATTACAGATCATAGTAAGACAAACTAGCAAAGAAAATCCAGTAAAAGTTTTAGTAGCTAGCGGAGAAATGAGTGCCGAATTTGAAGACGATTTCATCACAGTTCAGTATAATCAATTAGATGTAGAAACTGACAAAATGGATCTAGAAAACTTTAGAGTATGGCCGTTAACCGAGACTGTAGAGATAGAAGACAAGGTTAATTACAACGATATGAATACTAGCATACCATTTAAATTTGGTACGGACAATTTAAAAGAAGTTTTCATGGGCGACCATGGTTCTGCTAAGTACACTACAAGATTATTAATCCCGGATTATTCTGGCGAAAAAGATGTAAACATCATTTTAGAAAATGTTACTGGCGATACCGAAATTTATGTAGAACATGACAAAAATTTCTGGCCAAATGTTCAGCCAAGAGATGGATTTAAGAAGATGCTAGCAAAATTTGATGATCCAAAAGGTGGAGATATAACAGTTCCATTAAAAGATTTCGTTAAAAACGAAAAAGTATTCGTCCATATTGTAAATAAATACGATGACGATACTTGTGGCATTCGTGGTAAAGTTTATTGGTCTATCATTTAAATTAATAAAAGGAGGTGACCGCCTCCTTTTTTTTTAGCTCCTTTTATTCATTTGCGACAGTCCCCGAAAAAAGCTACTCTGAAAAAAGAGTAGCTTAAAAATACTAATTAGGGTGCAATCGGCTATTATAATCGATAACATGCCTAGTATATTCACTGGACATAAATGGTGATGAAATTAAAAAATCAGCCGTAGAATTGTTGGTAGCAATGGGGATGTTGTACAACGCTGCTATTCTTAGCAAGGCCCGCACATCTGGATCATGAGGTTGGGCGGATAAAGGATCCCAAAAGAAAATCATGAAATCGATATCACCTTCAACGATCCGAGATCCAATTTGCTGATCGCCACCCAATGGCCCGCTATGAAATGCTTTGATTTTTAATCCAGTTAGATCGGATAAGATTCTAGATGTTGTGCCGGTTCCGCATAGTAAATGATTTTCGAGAATATTTTTGTTTATGCTAACCCACTCGGCCAAATCTTGCTTTCGGTGATCATGAGCAATTAATGCTATCTTTTTTTGGTTAAACATTGTTATTAATTTATGATCGTTGGATTGATTCATATTTAACACCTCGGCAAATTAAAATTTTTATTTATAGTATAACCGAAAATGTCATTATTATTAGATCCTCGACCTATTGATTAAATGTAGGGGAACTAAGCGGGGCTGTCGCATTAACCATCCCGAATGGAGGCTCAGTTCAATTTAAAAATTGAAGGTTCATAATCTACTTACGTCATCTAACGATAGCTTTCAGCGACAGCTCCCATAATACCCAAAAAATTGTAATCAAGCTAGTAAATTTTAAAAATTTATCAATTAGGACTTGCATAAAAACTTAGATATATATATTATAGATGTTGGAAAAAAAAGTCAGACAAAAGAGGTAAAGTCATGGAAAAATTAATAGAGCTATTTAAGAGTAAAATATTAATATCAGGAATTTTTAGTAATCCACGCAAAAAAGAGGGGCCTAAAAAAATTACTATTCGTCCTGTTGTTATTAAGGATAATCCATTATTTCAAGTAGAGACTTTTCAGGATAATAAAGCATTTCACCAAAATGTAACCAAATCAGAATTAATAGATCTGGTTTCACAAAATTACAAACACTTTAAGCAACTACAGCTATACACCGATGAATCGGATTTCAGCATTTTAATCAACAAAAAAGGTGATACAACCATTAAAAAGGTTGCAGCAACCAAGAAAATGGCCACTAATATAACACATAATAAAGAAAAAAAATATATATTAAACGATGCTACATCAAAAGAATTTTTTATAATATTAGGAATAATGGACCAAAATGGCGAAATAAAACCATCTAAGTATGACAAATTTAAGCAAATTAATAAGTATATAGAGATAATAGATAATGTTATCGATGAACTGAATTTAACTTTTTATAGGATAATAGACTTTGGATGTGGCAAAAGTTATCTAACTTTTGCATTATACCACTTTTTAAAAAATATTAAGCAAAAGGACGTTGAGATTATCGGCCTAGATCTTAAAGAAGATGTAATAACATTATGTAACCAATTATCTGCTAAGCTAGGCTATACGGATTTAAAATTTCAAATCGGAGATATAGGAAACTTTATTTTAGAAGGCCAAATAGATTTGGTTATATCTTTGCATGCATGCAATACAGCAACGGATTTGGCTATATACAAAGGAATATTATGGAAATCCAAAGCTATTTTGGCTGTACCATGTTGTCATCATGAAGCATATACTCAAATAAATAATGAAACTTTAGATCCAATATTTAAACATGGGATTTTAAAAGAAAAAATTGCTAGTTTAATTACTGATGGATTAAGAGGTAATCTTTTAGAAGTATTTTCCTATAAAGTATCCATAATAGAATTTATCGATTCAACTCATACACCAAAAAATATTTTAATTAAAGCTATACTATCTAAATCCGAATGTATAAATAAAGAAGCCTTAAATGAATATACTGCTATATCCAGCATGTTAGGATTAAATTTAACTCTAGCAAAATTATTAGAAGATAATTTGAATAAGGAAGGTTAAACTTTAAAGAGATTATGAAAAAAATAAAGAAGACTAAACTTTGAAGAGATTGTTCAAAAAATAAGGAAGGCTAAACTTTGGAAAGATTGTTAAAAGAATAAGGAAGGCTAAACTTTGGAAAGATTGTTAAAAGAATAAGGAAGGTTAAACTTTAGAAAGATGATTAAAAAATAGTTTGAATAAAGGAGAATTACAAATGGAGTTTATCAATTATGAGCACCTTTCAACGCCAAATATTTATATGCAATCAAAGAGTTTCAAAAAATTGGAGATAATAGAAGATGGGATAAATAAAATATTATATTTATTAGATCCAAACCCAATGAGTCGACCAGGGTTTTTTATGGAGACGATAAAAGGGATAGTGATACACTATGTAAATAATCCCGGATCCACTGCTGAAGATAATCGAGAATATTTTAATAAATTAACCTCTAGATATGCAAGCAGTCATTACATTATCGGATTAGACGGCGAGATAATATTATGCGTTCCCGAAGAAGAAGTAGCCTATCATGCGGGTAACCGAGATGTTAACTATTCGCATATTGGAATAGAAGTCTGTCATACCGATGTACTAGGTAAATTTAACGACTTATCCTATGATGCCTTGGTTCGATTAACAATGCAACTTTGCCGAAAATATGGTTTAAATCCGGAACAGGATGTTATTCGACATTTCGATGTAACGGGTAAAATCTGTCCAGCTTATTATGTTAACAACCCATCGGCCTGGAACAAATTTATAGACGACATAACATTAATCAAAATAGAAGATTTCAATAGTTAATACAATCGAAGTACAAAATGATAGCTCACATTAGCAATTAAAACTTGTATGCACGCTTTCTCCTTCTGTCACTTCGTGACACCTCACTCGGAGAGGGAGGCTATAGGGTGTAATGGCGTAGAAAGTGTGCATACAATGACAGTTAATGCGACAGCCTCTGTCAGCGAACCGGCCTATTAGGTTTTAGTAACGCTTCTCGGGCTAATTTGCCTTCTTTTGTTTTATATATCAGGTACCAAATTTTCAAAGATTTCAGTAACTGTGTTTTACTATTTAAAAATTCATTTATTACATAGTCTACGTTAATTTCATCCGGAAATGCATCTTGATGCTCAATTATTAAATTGCCATTTTCGTTAAAAGAAACCACAATGATTCCTTTTACCTGATCCGTTAATTTTATTATACCAGCCTTTAATTCTTCCTTCAATCCGGACGGCATGTCATCGAATTGTGGCTCAAAAAATATTTTTTTGTCTGCTGAATTTAGCGCCATTACAATCTTTTTTTCCATATTATATCGCATCCTATCATTTAAATTTATTATATATTTAAGCATAAAAATTTTGATATGTCTAGAATCATTCGAAGTGAATATATATTTTTTTTTCCGCAACACTTCAGTTATTAATCTATCCAAAGTGATGCGGATTGGATAGATATTATTTTTGGGCGACCCTTTAGTTGCTAATCTATCCCAAGTTATTCGGAATGAATCGATATAATTTTTGGACGACCCTTTAGTTGCTAATCTATCCAAAGTGATGTGGATTGAATAGATATTATTTTTTTCGTCGATACTTTAATGTAAAAATTAAATATATCGAGAGGAATCACTAAAATATGTTCTGCAAGCTTATAACTTATACCCTTAAAGGGCTTGAACCTGTTCGTATCGATGTCGAAGTAGATATTAATAGAGGTGATGCAAAATTTGATATTGTTGGATTACCCGATAATTCTATCAAAGAATCCAAGGATAGAATGCGTGCTGCTGTCAGAAACATAGGCTATTCATTTCCGGCCAGTAAAATAACCATGAACCTAGCACCAGCATCTTTAAAAAAAGAAGGTGGCCTATATGACTTGGCTATGACTATAGCGATTATGTCGGTCAGTCGTCTTATAAACATAGCTGAAAGTCAAAAATATATATACTTTGGAGAGTTGGCCTTAGATGGTACTTTACGAACTACCAATCAACTATTTCCTATTATGTGTGCTCTTCGTAATTCACCGGATTTGGACGCATATCATTATATTGTCCCATTAACTGCGAAAAAACAATTAGATTTTTTATCTACCGATAAGATATTGTACGCTCAAAATCTTGAACATGTTGTAGGATTTCTAAAGGGTCAAAAAAATTTAATTAAGAGTGAACCAAATAACACTGTAATCCAAAAAGCTAATTCAAACCTGGATTTTAATGAGATATATGGTCAGGAATTGGCCAAAGAAGCCTTGATCGTAGCTGCAGCCGGTCACCATAATATATTATTAATAGGACCACCCGGATCTGGCAAAACCTTGATGTCTAAAAGTTTTCCAGATTTATTTCCTCCGTTAAATTTTCACGAAATTGTAACATTAACACAATTATACTCCATTGCTGGTCTCCTATACGATAATGAAATAATTACTACCCGACCTTTTAGAGATCCGCATCATACAATAACAGCGCAAGCTTTGTGCGGTGGCGGGCAAGACCCTAAACCCGGTGATATCAGTTTAGCTCATTTAGGTATCTTATTTCTAGATGAACTCTTAGAATTTAATAAAAAAACTTTGGAAATTTTGCGCCAACCTATGGAAGCTAAAGAAATTACTATCTCTCGTACCAAAAGTAGCGTTACTTATCCGGCCGATTTCTTGCTAATAGCATCGACTAATCCATGCCCATGTGGGTACTATCCCGATCGGGATAGATGTAAATGTAGCTTAAATGCTGTGAAAAAATACTTGAGTAAATTATCCGGTCCTATGCTTGATAGAATAGATATTCATATCGAAACCGAACCTATAAATTTTGAAACTCTTAGCTGCAATAGTGATGAACATATGTCCACGGCCCAAATGTTAGAAAAAATTAATATCGCCTTAGAAAGACAAAAATTAAGATTTAAAGATAAGTCAAATTATTTTAATGCTCATATGAATAATCGTGAACTTAAAGAGTTTTGTAACTTAAATCCGACTGTTAATAATATGCTTAATCTTTGGATGAAATCAACTCCGAGTAGTATGAGAAATTATCACAAAGTTTTGAAAATGGCCAGAACCATTGCTGATGTCAATGACTCGGATGAAATAAATGAAGAGCATATGGTCCAAGCAATACAGTATAGAACGTTAGATGATAGCTTTTATGTTTAATCTAGTATGAAAAACTAACTAAGAGGTTGGGGGCAATGAACTGATGGGTGCAACACTACGAAATAGACTGAAGGGAAATCATGAAACAAAAAAACGAGCTACTCTTTTTTGGGTGCTCGTTTTTTTATTTTTGGAATTGTTAATGCTACAGACCTGGTAAGTGCAAGTCAGTTTTTATAAATATAACAGCAAGTTATAACTGTTAAGGGTGATACTAGAACCAACCCGATGCAACCAACAAATGTTTGTAAAATTTCGGATGAAATAAATTGCGTATTCAAGATACTTAATAATGGCGTTCCCTGTACTATGTAAACCATGATTACAGCAATAAAACTACCCATGTATGCTAATAACAGAGTGGTGGTTTGCGTTCCAATTATAGATTTTCCGATATTCATACCTGACCGAAATATTTCTGACCTCTTAATGTCCGGCTTTGTAGCTACCAACTCTTCGATAGCAGAGGAAATGTCGATGGCTAAATCTATTATCGCTCCAAGGCATGATAAATAGATCCCGGATTGATAGATCGCCGTTAAATCCAAATGAGAATAGCCAGCATAAAGTAAAGATTCCGACCACTCCATTACTGTACCATTTACCTTGAATAAATATCCAAATAAGATCGCTAGCATACACGTGATGAACGACGCTAATATTGTTCCGATTAACCCGCAATATGCTTTCTTACTAAACCCGGCTACCAATATCAATGTAACGACAGATATACAAATTCCTATTATAAACGCTATTATTATTGGTGGATACCCTTTTAATAATAAGGGGATAAATAGCTTAAATATACATGTTAAGGTAAATCCGAATGAGATGATCGTTCGTAATCCAGTTGTTCCGGATACTAATATTAAGATCGCAACAAATATTCCTATTAATATTAACTCTATGTTTATCCGATAATAGTCTATTACCGTGGCTAAAATTAATTTGTTATCAGTGTCTTTTTCCAACAATGCTACCGCTATATCATCGACCTCAAATACTTTGTCTCGTGATATGCTACCCGTTAAGTAGTTTATAGCTTCTATTTGTTGCCCTTTAAATTGCCCATTTAAAACTTTAACCATGAAAAATTGACTACCTTGATTTACTAGGCCGACTTTGTGTAGCCTAGAATTATCTACATCAATAATTTTTATTTTGGCATGTTCTGCGTTTATATAAATATCTCGTTCAAATCCCGTAGGTATCATAAATAAAATAATAATCAATATTAGGCAGATTATTGAGAATATCACATCTTTTTTCATTCGTTTTTTCTCCTTTATTCCATCTATCAGTTCCCTTAGTGCAAACTAAAAACTATCCTTAAACATCGGGCCTTAATAAGGAAGATATGCATTCTAATTCGGATAATTCCTGACACCTTCCATACCAAAAACTATTCTTAAAAATCGGGCCTTAATAAGGAAGATATGCATTCTAATTTGGATAATTTCTGACCCCTTCCATACCAAAAACTATCCTTAAACATCGGGCCTTAATAAGGAAGATATGCATTCTAATTCGGATAATTCCTGACCCCTGGTCCCCATAGGCGGGAACTTAAGAATCTTTGTCACAAAATTGCGGTGAAGCGGTGCCTCCCTCCGAGAGGGAGGTGTCAGCGTTAGCTGACGGAGGGAGAAAGCGTGCCTTTAAGTTTCCACTAGTTTCAAGGGAAGTGGTGTATCAATATGAGCATAAAAAGTCCAGCCGATACATACTTTCTCGTTTAAAATATGTGTAAGACCGGCTGGTTTATGGCAAATTTTTTATTTCTAATTATTCTACATCAATAAGCTCGGCTGGTTTAAAGCAAATTACTTAACGTCGGTCAGTTCAGCTAATTTGTGGAAAATATCTGTATTGTCATATGTTCCAGCAAAATTCTGTGCTCCAACGCCAATAGCGTATACGGGAACCGGTGAACCGGTGTGAGAATAAGAAGTCCAGCCGACACCTGCTTTTTCGTTTAAGATATGAGTTAGGGTTAGGGTTACGGTTAAAGGTAAATATCCGCCGTATAGCTCATTTTCCCTGCTAAAATCTTCATAATCTTCGTCGTCGCCATCGAAAACTGTCCTAACAAGAGCATCTTCGAGTCTTTCTATATCATAATCCGCAAGAGGTAAATCATCATTTCCTAGACCAAAATTTTCTGTGATCACTGGCATGATATCTTCTAAAGATGGTTCCGGTGTTTCGGCCAAAATATCCTCAATAACAAGATCAAATTCATCATAAGACATTGTTTGATATTCTAGTAATTCAAATGCTGTATCATAACCAGTGGTTGCCTGACCGATAGTCATACCACCAGTTTCATGGTCACCAGTAACAATGATTAAAGTCTCGTCAGGATGTTCGTTATAAAAATTTATGGCCTCTTGCACTGCTTCGACTTAACGTCGGTCAGTTCAGCTAATTTGTGGAAAATATCTGTATTGTCATATGTTCCAGCAAAATTCTGTGCTCCAACGCCAATAGCGTATACGGGAACCGGTGAACCGGTGTGAGCATAAGAAGTCCAGCCGACACCTGCTTTTTCGTTTAAGATATGAGTTAGGGTTACGGTTAAAGGTAAATATCCGCCGTATAGCTCATTTTCCCTGCTAAAATCTTCATAATCTTCGTCGTCGCCATCGAAAACTGTCCTAACAAGAGCATCTTCGAGTCTTTCTATATCATAATCCGCAAGAGGTAAATCATCATTTCCTAGACCAAAATTTTCTGTGATCACTGGCATGATATCTTCTAAAGATGGTTCCGGTGTTTCGGCCAAAATATCCTCAATAACAAGATCAAATTCATCATAAGACATTGTTTGATATTCTAGTAATTCAAATGCTGTATCATAACCAGTGGTTGCCTGACCGATAGTCATACCACCAGTTTCATGGTCGCCAGTAACAATGATTAAAGTCTCGTCAGGATGTTCGTTATAAAAATTTATGGCCTCTTGCACTGCTTCGTCAAATGCTATGGTTTCATCGATATTGGTTCTAGCATCGTTTGCGTGGCCAGCCCAGTCTATTTTACCAGATTCGATCCACATAAAAAATCCATTTTCTTCATTATCTAAAACTTTTATTCCGTTCGCTACATGATCTACTAAGGTTAATTCGCCCTCGACATGGTCTATAGAATAAGGCATTGCGTCACCTATCTCCAAACCAGGAGTTATAGCATAAACTTTTCCGGAATCTGCATTTAAATTCATGATATCTTCTTTGTCTTGCAATATTGTATATCCATTTTCTATCATCACACTATGTAGGCCAGGTTCATCATCTTCCTTGCCACTTTCACTTACATTGCCCCCAGCAAAATAATCAAAATTGCTAGTTGCCATCTCTAAACCAATATCATAATAATTATCCCTTGAAATATTGTGGGCATATGAAGCCGCCGGTGTAGCATGGTTTAGCGTTACAGTGCTAACAATCCCAATTTTATATCCGTCTTCTTTTAATAATTCCGGCAATGAATCTAATACTGTTATCTTATCAGCTCCAAGTCCAATAACACCGCTGTGTGTCTTTTCGCCCGTTAATAAAGAAGTCGCTGTAGAGGCGGAATCCGGAGAAAAGGATGTAGAATCTTGGGTGTAGATATTTCCTAGGTACGGAAATTCTGTAAAGGAAAGCGGATATATCTTGAATGCTCCCCCAAAATTTAAGGCTGATTGATATATTTGTGCTGAATTAATTTGAGTATGTGACATGCCATCGCCGAGGAACGCAAAGATATATTTAGGTTTTTGTGACTTAGATGAAATTTCGCAAATTTCAACCTCGATGTTTTTTTGAGCAGAAAAATTGTCTTGAGCCATCGTAGGCTGTGCTCCAATCAAAAACATGGATGCTCCAATTATAGTACTGACGGCTAAACTAGCAATATTGGTTTTAGTAAAAATTTTCATAGTTAAAATCCTCCTAAAATATAAATGAAAAATAAAAAAGGATAAATAGATTAATATATATTGTTTACATTCATTTATATAACAAAATAATGATAATTATGCATAGTTATTTTATAAAACAATAAGTGACAAATACAAATTTTATAATATTTCTATATAATGTATCCCTGTTGCATTTCGTAAATTATCGATAATGCTTTCTATGTCTACTCCATGCGGAAAAGAAACCGTGACAAATAACGAAATCATATTCTCTCCACCAGAGATTTTCGCTTTTTGCATATCTAGATTATATAAACTACAACCAACAGATTTATAATAATTAATAATATCGCTAATTTCTTGTTGCGAGCTAACTTCCATATATATTTCATGAATAAGCATTTTTACATGTAATTTAGTTTCGTACTTTCTAAAAAATGTAAGAGTAATTAAAATGAATAGCCAACTTATAAATGCTCCACTATAATAACCGGTCCCGATGGCCAACCCAAGGCATGCACAAGTCCAAAGGCTGGCAGCTGTAGTAACGCCTTTTATTTGTTGCTTACCGGTTACTATTATTGTTCCGGCTCCTATGAAACCGATTCCACTAATGACCTGGGCTGCTATTCGGGTTGGATCCCCACTTAAAGATTGAGAATAGATATATTGATTAGTCAACATGGCCGTGGTAGCTCCTACACAAACTAAAATATGTGTTTTTAATCCTGCTGCTCGCCCTTTTCGACCACTTAGAATTCCTAATATTCCGGAAAAAAAAGTAGCTATCATTATTCTAATAAAGATAGGTATTATGTTATCCATTGAAAATTGCTCAGCTATGATTTGAAATTCGGCCATAGAAATCCCCTCCCGATTTAATATATAATGTGGACTAAGTTGTTGGCCATAGCTTTCCGCCCAACCAAAGGTGTCAACTTTAGCTGACGGCAAGGTTAGAGAGCTATCACGCAGTGACTGAGAGGTTGGGAGCTGTCGCAAATGAATAAAATTTGGAATTGTTAATGCGATAGCCCCCTAGTTAAGTGCAATTATTTCGCCTTAAAGTTATAAATAGGTTTAATAATCCGAAGTATCTCGACTGTATCTTTAATGTTATCGATAATTTCATGGATATCCTGATAGACAAAACAGCATCCATTTATATTTTCGGAACAAATTGATGTAGAATGAATACCCCTCATAGATTTTTTGAACATACTTAATGTTAAAGTTTGTTTTGACATTGTGTGATTCATAATTCGACCAGCACCATGAGGGGCCGAGTAGTTCCAGTCAGCATTGCCTTTGCCGACTGCTATTATGCTTCCGTCTCTCATGTTAAGCGGGATTATTAGTAGTTCATCCTTGTTTGCGGAAATAGCACCTTTTCGTAAAATATTAGTTTCTAGATCAATATAATTATGTATCGTATCGAACGATTCATAGCCATTTTCTTCATAGGCAAAATTAACTCTGTCTTTTAAAGATTTTACTATATCGTAGATAATAGCTTTGCGGTTCCAATATGCAAATTCTGTGACGATATTCATGTCATGTAAATAATCATCCATAAGTGTGCTGTCCAAATAAGCAAGGTCTGTATCTATTTTTAAATCTTCTATATACTTTCGTTTCGGCTGTTTTAATCCGATTAATTCTAAGTCCGATTGTTCCGATTGAAGCTTTTTAAGCGTAAGCTCGGTTGCTCGGATCTTCTTGTTATTATCTGATTTCAGCATTTCATTAGCTATACTCTGGTAATATTTTGTGATCTGACAACTTAGATTTCGGCTCCCCGAATGCACAGTTAAGTAATATCGGCCCAACTCGTCATAACTTACTTCTACATAATGATTATCGGCCCCAAGAGTGCCCAAAGAAAATTCAGTAGAAGCAAAGTCGATAACCGGACATTTTAGGTTACAAAGAGGTACTTCTTTTATAAATTTATGCGCCTTATTTCTAATTTTATTTCCAGAAGGGATAGTTACTCGAAGTTTTTTATCAAATTCATTAATCCAGTCAAATCCTTTTGCAATTTTAATAGGCTGAACTCTTACGCCACAGCCTATATCGATCCCCACTAAATTAGGTACAACCTTATCCATTATTGTCATGGTAATTCCCACTGTGCTAGATTTATTTATGTGGATATTTGGCATGATCGCTATATTACTGTCTTGGGATATAAGATGATTGCATAATTTAAAAATTTGATCGATAGCATCTTGTTCTATTCTTTCAATAAAAATCTTAGCACTTGAATATTTTCCTTCTAAAGTCAACATAAGATCCCTTCTTTCAAGTTTTTAGTTTTGAAATTATAAGTCGATTTTTTAGTTAAAATTATGATTCGGTCAAAATAGTTTTGGTCCAATGAGCATCATCATATCTGGTACGATTTACAGCGAGAATTAGGATGAGTTTTTTCTCTTGAATAAATCTAGCGTTAGCACTTATTAGATATTCTAAGATATTTTCTTTGGATAAAATAAGATCTAAAATAGCATTGATATTATCCGATACTTCGTTTATACCATTAGCAGAATTTTTACATGTGTCCGGATGCATACAAGTGAAAAACCATGCTATAGATTGTGAACTTAAATTATACTTGGATAATAATTCTAATCCTTGTAAGTCGCTATAGCTCCAACATTTGCTGAGTAGCCGAATAATCATTAGACGCTCATAAATGTCGTTCGACCCAAATATAATCTTATATTTGCCTAATAGCTCTTCGAAATAATTTGGCATTACCGCAAAATCGTCATATATATATTTATAACTAGATTTATTTAAAATGTCTGGTGTAATGTTTGATAGATCAGTATAACCTTTTAAAAATTTAGCATAAATTGGTAGTCTTAAATTTTCTATTATAAAGTTGACAAACCAATGTTCATCTAATTCCTTTATCGATGGATACATGTTTTCCGGAAAATGATACATTACTATAGCCGTTTTATTTACGCAAGTACTGGATGCTACCTTTTCTAACGCTTTCCGCAGTACCGGAACCTGAGCGACGATAGTATCTAAATTCTGAAACTTCATGTCTATTGTTAAATGTCTCAATCTGTAACTCATTGATAGACCAATTATACAAAAATTATCCAGCCATTCATCTTTTCCCGAAATTGTATAAGCTAACAGTAAAGCGATGTTTTCGCCAAAAACCTTTCTTATAGATCTGAGAATAGGAAAAGTCACTAACGTATTTTTGGCATCAAAATTTAGTAAACTCTGTACTGCCTTATCCGGATGCCTCATTATAGCTTGATTTATAAAATCTTTTGTATCTTTTATGAAATCATATATATAACTTAAATCCTTTCGTGTCTCAAATGTTACTGACAGTATGATTTTTTCTCGGATGTCCCAGTCATGGCTATAAATTAACTTCCAATTCGAAATATGGGCCAAAGTGTTCATGTCCGTTTGAAAGGAAACTAAAGAACATGTATTTAACGTAAGAAGTAAAATTTTAGCCTGATTTAATTCAGACAATGCCTCAAAGGCCTTTGAATATCCACCATTATTAGAATGATGTGTCCTGAAAACTACAAGTTTATCTGCATCAGAAAGTAAATAAAAAATTACTTCAATAAATTCTACATAATAATAATCGTCAGCTAATGCATCCAAATATGTAATCCAAGAATAAGAATATTCTAAGTCAACACGATTTTTTATTAATTCTTTAAATGCTAATTCTTTTTTACGCCTTTCACATAATAAATAATCAATAATATCACCGATAAGTTCGGGACTAAATTTGTTGGACAATTCTAAACATTTCATATATTCTTCCATTTTCAAGTCTCCTTATTTTAAAATTGTAAAACTAGCATTACTTTTTTATTATACTATATAGGTAAAATTCTAGCAATATTTATTAAACAATATAATATAGCTTGCTTCTACAATTAAAAAAAAGATTTAAAAATGTATATATTTATTATCATATAATTATTGAAGTCCTTTTGTGATAAAATAATAAATTTTTCAATATTAATTAAAAAAAGCAGAGATCAATAAATCCCTGCCTTAAAAATTATTGTAAAAGATGTATATCATTAAAAGGAAAGAATTTCAATCCGCCTATAGCCACAATATCATTTTTAGATATAGGTCCAAAGTAACGGCTATCTACACTGTTAAACCTATTATCGCCCATTAGAAAAAAATAATCTTGCGGAACTTCATATGGAAATTCTAAACTCGGTATTAGCGGATAAGTAGAGTGTGGATCATTTAAATAAGGCTCATCTAATTTTTGATTGTTTATATAAACATCACCGTTGATAAGATCAATTTTTTCGCCAGGAAGTCCGATTACTCTTTTTATCAAGTAATTCGTACCGTCATAAAATACTAAAATCTCTCCTCTATTCGGTGCTCTATAGTACGGAGTAATCCGGTTAAGTATAAACTGATCACCTATTGCTATTGTCGGTATCATGGATCCGGTAGGCACGTGAGAGCGCATAAAAATAAATTGCATAGCAATAGCAGCAGCCAAAATTGCTAATAAAATATCTATTACAAAATCGAGAAAACGTTTAATTTTGAGCAATTGCACCAACTCCAATACTTAAGTATATTTTAGATTATATAATTATTATTATCCAATTTTATTGAAAATATAATCCGACTTTATCAGTAGAGCATATTACAGCACTACTTTAACATACGGATATTGTTCAATGGTCAAATCCAATTTTATCAGTAAAGAGTATTGCAGCATTACTTTAGCATATGGATACTGTCAAATGGATAAAATTTTAACGCACCAATAGAAACTAGATCACCTCTGTAGACTGGTCCGAAGTCTCTGCTGTCCGCACTATTAAGGCGATTATCGCCCATAACAAAATAATGTTCTTTTGGAACAACGTAAGGATACCTAATTCTATTGTTGAGTGGAAATGTAGAGTTTTGATCATTTAAGTACGGTTCATCAATAGGCTTACCATTCAAAAAAACTTGACCCTGAATAAGGTCTATCTCATCACCGGGCAAGCCGATAACACGCTTTATAAGATTATCTTGTCCATTAAAAAATACGATAATTTCACTATGTTCTGGCTCACGATAGTAGGCCGAAATTTTATTAAGTATAAGGTGGTCTCCAATTAGTATTGTAGGTATCATGGATCCAGTTGGTACAGTAGAATGCATAAAAACGAATTGTGTAATAAGGATAGCAGCTAATATAGCTAAAATTAATTCAGTAGTGCCTTCTAAGAATTGCTTAACTTTTACTAACATAAAAATGGCTCCTTTTGTAATATTTTGATAAAACTATTATAACTGTTTTTTTAAAAAAAGGTAAGAGGTAAAGTAAAAAAAAATAAATTGGAGCATACTATAAGTAGTATAAAATAAATTTAGAAAAGGAGCAATAATATTATGAAAAGAGTATTTTTGGTAGTATTAGACAGTGTTGGTATTGGCGCAATGCCAGATGCGCAATTATACGGCGATACCGGAGCCAACACCCTAACCCATGTCTATGAAGCAAATGGTGGATTGGATTTACCCAATTTAAAAAAACTTGGATTATTTAATATAAATGATATAAATGTAGCTACAGAGGAAGAGCATCCAATAGGATCCTATGGACGAGTTTTAGAAATTTCAAAAGGCAAAGACACTACAACCGGCCATTTTGAAATGATCGGAATAAATACAAAAGTTCCTTTCAAGACCTATCCAAATGGATTTCCTAAAGAAGTGATAGATGAATTTACACGGCAAACCGGCAAAAAAGTAATTGGGAATATAGCAGCATCCGGAACACAAATAATAGAAGATTTAGGTGAAGAGCATGTAAAAACCGGCGACCTAATTGTTTATACCTCAGCTGATAGCGTATTTCAGATTGCTGCACATGAGGATGTAGTCCCATTGCAAGACTTATATAAATACTGCAAAATAGCAAGAGAAATATTACGAGGTGAAAATGAAGTGGCCAGAATCATAGCCAGACCATTCATTGGAGAAGTCGGTCATTTCACAAGAACTGCTAATAGACATGATTATGCTACTTTGCCTAGTACCCCAAATTTACTATACAATTTAGAAGAAGCTGAAATACCAGTTATCGGCGTAGGAAAAATCAGTGACATTTTTGCCGGCCAAAATATAACTAAATCGATACCAACAAAGAGTAATAAGCAAGGCATGGAGGAAACGATCGAGTTAGCTAAAAATGGCCCTAAAGGGTTTATTTTCACAAATTTGGTAGACTTCGATATGAAATTCGGCCATAGAAATGATCCGAAAGGCTACGCTTCTGCTTTAGAAGAAGTGGACGGCCAAATCGGCGAATTATTATCAGCCTTAAATAGCGCTGACGATTATTTATTCATCATGGCTGATCATGGCTGTGATCCGACGTTTAAGGGGACCGATCATACAAGGGAAAGCGTACCTTTACTCGTGTATCATGAAGGTGGCCCTACAAACAATTTAGGTACTTTAAAAAGTTTTGCGGATGTTGGGCAAACTATAGCCGCAATATTTAAAGTAAAAAGTTTAGAAATAGGCGAAAGTTTCTTGGATAAGATTGAATAATATGATATGTGGCTATGTTAGACAAACTATAGCCGAAATGTTTAAAGTAAGAAGTTTAAAAATAGGTGAGAGTTTTTTGGATAACATTGAATAATAAGGAGGAAGTTATGTCGAATATATTGAATGAGAATAACGTAATACTTTTTCAAGGTGATAGCATAACAGACTGCGGTAGAAGCAAACTTGGGGATGGAAGCAGTCTCGGAAATGGATATGTAAATTTAGTAAACCATTATATAACGAGCAACTGCCCAGAATTAAATATTACTTGCATAAATAAAGGCGTATCCGGAAATAGGTTGAAAGATTTAAAAAGGCGATGGGAGCGAAATACGTTGAGTCTCGAAATCGATGTTCTATCAATATATATTGGGGTAAATGACACATGGAGAAGATACGATTCAGGGATGGTAACCGAGCCGAGTGAATTTAGAGATAATTATAGATATTTATTGGATAGCGCCCGGGAAAAGTTTGGAAATATAGATATAGTATTAATGAGTCCATTTATCCTACCAATAATGCAACCTCAGTTAGAATGGAAAGAAGATTTAAATCCGAAGATAGAAATAATAAAAGAGTTATCCCAAGAATACGACACATTATATGTACCATTGCAGGAAAAATTTAATGAGCAACTAACCATAGATAAACCAGGATGCTATTGGACTAGAGATGGCGTGCATCCGACAGCAAAGGGACACGTACTAATAGCCAAAGAATGGATAGATATAATATAAAACTAATGGTCAGTGAAAAATAGATAAGTTAGAATGCTATCGGAGTAGAAAGGGTGTGCATCCGACAGCTAAAATAAATCAAATGATTAGTGAAAAATAGATAAGTTAGAATGCTATTGGCCTAAAGATGGCGTGTATCCGACAGTTCAAAAACAGTACTAATAGCTAAAGAGTAGATATCTAAAAAGGAGGAAAACAAAATAAAGGAACAAAATAGAAACTATATGCTAGACAATTTAAAAGGGCTGTTAATATTTTTAGTAGTTTGGGGCCATTCGTTGGAATTTTATGTAGACGAATCGTTTTGTATAGAAGTAATCTATACATTTATATATTTATTTCACATGCCCGTATTTGTTTTTATTTCAGGGTATTTTTCAAAAAATGTGAGCAAATGTAGAATGAAAGCATTTAGAAACTTTTTTGTTCCTTATTTAATATTTAACACTTTATGGGCCTTAGTAAGTATACCCGTAGTAGGTTGGCAAAATGTATCACTTTTAACTCCTGGCTGGGCGCTATGGTACTTAATAAGTATGTTTTATTGGAGAATCTTGCTGAAAGATTTAATAAAAATCCGATTTATTTTTCCTATAAGCTTAATTATCGGTATATCCATGGGCCTTTCGGCAGAATTTGGGGCCTTTTTATCAATATCTAGAACACTTTTCTTCTTACCATTTTTTTTAGGCGGGTATTATCTAAGCGAAGAAAAGTTAATGAAATTAAGAAATGGCAAAAAAAGATTCAGCATAGTCATGATTACGCTAACAGTCATATTAGCTATAAACATTTCTTATTATAATGTGATACCGGTGGAATTTTTATACGGAAATCAATCCTATCTTGAATATGATATACCCCTACTTCAGCTTATATTTGCTCGGATATTTATGTATATTATAGGATTTTCTTTCGTTTATATATTAATCAACATGATTCATAAAACGAAAACATTTTTTACAAAAGTGGGCGCTAATACATTTCCGATATATATATTGCACACTTATTTAGTATGCTTAGTTTATATAATCAATTCTTATATACCTTTTGTATGGCTAAAATTTTTAATATCTATTATAACCAGCATGACTATAACATATTTGTTATCGAGAAATGAAGTAACGTGGTATTTAGAAAAATTAATAAACTGGACTGTGTTAGTAGGATCAAAAAAAAAACTAAGAAAGCGTAATAAGGGGGATATCACTTCGTAGACTCCAATGAAATAGGAACAATATCTAAGTTGTTGACCAAGGGAACTGTCGCAAATGAATAAAATCATAAGCGATAGACTTTGTTTCCAGCAAAAAGGTTTCTGTATTATTGAAAACTAAAAAAATGTAGAAAAATTTGCAACACAAATAGAATGTGGTGAAAAACCACTCTTTTTTTTGAAAAATATTTAGTTCTTGTATGTCCTTTAATCACTTTAGAATCCCCCGCCTTTAGGCGTGGGGAGTGTCAAATCCTAATTAGCATTCTTTAGCTACTTTTTTTCAGAGTAGCTTTTTTTCGGTTATCATAAATACATTTGCCTCAGAATATACTGTACAAGCGTATTATATATTTAAGGGGGGTTTCATGAAATTAAAATTTAAAAAAATCAGACTCTTATTTTTTTCTCTCATTGTATTACCTGGTTGTTTTTTCTTTTGTAAACATTATTTTCAATACTATGACTTAATCACCTACCATACAAGTGTTCAGGCAGATTCATTATCCTTATTAAACGGTGTTGGTCAGGTAAACTTTCTTCCCAATGAAAACCACGATGTACTTATCCAATGTGTCGTAACTTATAAAGGCTCCGATCCATATAGTTTTTCTGAAAAGACAAAACACATTGATTTAACACCACATATCGAAAATAATACAATATACGTAGAAGCCATGGCCGAAGATTTAAATTATTGGCAATGGCTAGATGAAAATATTGATGATTCGGATATAAGTCTAAACTATTTTATCCGGCTGCCATCTTACATAAAACATTTAAAAGTTGTCAATAATGTTGGTGACATCAATATTACTGATTTATCTCTTTCTTTGGATTTAGAATTATCCGTCGGTAATATAGATTGTAGTAATATGTCGGTCTTAGGATCCTCAAATATCGTTTTAAAAAATGGTAATCTGGACTTTTCTGCAGATCTTTTATCTAATATTGATACAGTCTTTCATTATGTAGAATTTGGTGATATAAATTTCTTTGCAGACACTTTTGTCGATGTCTCTCGTATGTTTAACAAAGTTGGCCAAGGAAATATAGAATGCATTCTTCCGCCTAAAACTTCTTATGTCATAGATAATACTCTATTATCCGAGCTAGCGTTTCCTGCAGATGCAGAAATCTTGTTTGATGATAAACTTTTATCCGAGGAAACTTTATCTGCTATGCAGAGAAACAATACACTTATCGGCAATCATGTTGATCTCGGCCGTGTTTTAGTCAAGTAGAATAAAACACGGCTCTTTAACCTCTACATTAACTTCGCTGGCAGCTCTTAACCTCTCAGTCCATAGGCAGGGACTTAAGAATCTTTTGGCGAAGCTGATTGAGGGATTCTACAAGTTGTACTTACTTCATTTTAATTTTTTATATCCTTTTTCTAAGGCCTTTAATCCCGGAGAAAGAAAAATGTCAAGTGTGAAGTTCAAATGCAAAGTGCTTACTGAGTAACTGCACCATAAGAACCCCTCAGTCAGCTACGCTGACAGCTCCCCTGGAAGAGGAGCAGGCGTGCCCGCCCCTTAGTTAGCTAGCACAAAAAGTTAATTTTCTTAAGTTCCCATATATGGGATAGAGAGGGGCTACACTGTATCCTTAATAATGAAGCTATGCATTCAATTATGGCTACGATCCAGTGACCGCTCACTTTGATAACTCAAACTTGAAGTCATGATTTCTCTCCCCAAGAGCTTAGCTTCCTCTGCAATGTATCACTTAAAAAGGAGATTTATTTTATGAAACTAAAATTTGCAGCTATTTTTTTACCGTTTATTTTAAGTGGATGTTTTTATTATACGCATCCCAAATATAATGTTGAACAAATACACTCTTTACCTACCTATACAGAACCCGTTTCGGCGGACACATTATCTATTTTCAATTCGATCGGCACTATAAATATAACTCCTAGCACGGATGAAAATTTATCTATCGACTGTCAAATAATATATAACGGTCCAAATACCGATGACTTTAAAGCCAAAACAAAAGATGTTATTCTCACGCCTTATGTAGAAAACGATGTAATTTTGCTAGAAGCTTTAGTTAACAACACAAATTATTGGCGATGGCTCGACATTAATATCGATGATGATCGTCTTGAGATGGTATACGATATCAAAATTCCATCCTACATAGAGAATTTAAGAATAATAAATGAAATCGGTAAAATAAATATAGAAAACACGACCACTTCTTTAGATTTACAACAGATCACCGGCATCATAAATTGTTCTAATGTATCTATTATGGATTTCTCCGATATTTTTTTAGACAATGGTCAGTTAACTTTCTCTTGCGATAATTTTTTAGAGGTTGATAACATTAGTCATTTTGTGAATACCGGTAGTATAAAATTCTCATCTAATAATTTGTCTAATTTAAATTATTTATTCAATAAGGTTAATGTCGGCACTTTATCTTGCCAACTTCCTGCGGAAAAATCATCCTATCTCATAGCTAACAGTTTCATTCCGGATCTAGATTTTTCTCTTGAAAAAAATCCGTTTATTTCTGAGGATGTTATTCAAACCTATAGGGCGCAACTTTTGGCCGATAAAAATTATACTGAATATAAAAATATGAGCCTAGATTCAGATTCAGATCAGCCATTACCTACCATTGTAGCAAATTCTATAGATGTCGGTGTCGTCTCGATAGAATAAAAATCCATATTACTTTGTATAGCACTCTTCGGAGTGCTTTTTTTATAGAAATTTAACGAATAAAATTCCATTATTTGTTTACCATAATAAATATAGAAAGAGGTGATCAGCTTGAAAAATACGTTATTTTGCATAGCTATTTTTACGTCCATTATAATCATTAATAGCTTATCTACGTTAGCTATTAATAATATTTCAAATTCAATCCAAAGTTCCTCTATAGAATACGTTTCTAATCCAGCCCAAAATTTGTCTACAGAATGTTCTGCTAGTTCGCCCAAAAATTTATCTCTAGAATGTTCAGATAGCTCGGCCAAAAATTTATCTATAGAAGAGTTTTCTAATTCTGCACAACGAGGTTGTCCCCCCACAGACTATTCAGAAATTTTTACAGTTTGTATCGACCCTGGACACCAAAAAGTGGCTGACTCTATCCCAGAGCCAATCGCTCCGAATGCATTATGTCAAAAACCTCGTGTATCTTCTGGCACTTCAGGAATCATTACAAAACGGCCAGAACATGAAATAAATCTTGAAGCTTCTTTACTATTAAAGGACATGCTTTTCGACCAAGGTTTTAATGTTATTCTCACTCGAGAAGAATCCGATGTTAATATCAGCAATTTAGAACGTGCTTTAATTTCTAACCAGGCTAATTCGGACATAACCATAAGAATTCACTGTGATAGTCATAATGATCCTTCAAAAACTGGTGCCACGATTTTAATTCCAGCTGAAGCTAATCTGCATACCAAAAGCATTTATGAACAAAGCAAAAATTTTGCTAAGCATTTGGAATGCTCTTTAGAAGCAAGTAGCATAAAAGTAAATTCTATCATCGAAAGAACGGACATGACCGGATTTAACTGGTCTAGCGTACCCGTAGTTATTTTAGAAATGGGATTTATGAGCAATGCTCAGGAAGATCAGCTCCTTTCATCTCCTTCGTATCAAAAAAAACTTATGGAAGCTGTAGTGGCCGCCATTAAGGCTTATCAAGAAGAAAATTCTAAATCTAAAAACAAATCAAAATCTAACAACGACTTTAAGACTGATCTCGAAGAAAATTCTAAATCTAACAACAACTTTAAGGCTGATCCAGAATAAAATTCTAACAACAACTTTAAGGTTGACAATAAGGTTAAGGATTAGACAAAAAATCTAATTTATCACATGCTAATTTTTTACATGTATTTTTGTAATTTTTTTTCAAATTTCTATTTTAATTTTTCTTATAACATGTTATACTTTTGCTATATTAATATTAATCTTTGAAATGTGTACAAAGAAAAGAGGGGTTTTCATGCAAAAAAGATTTTTATCTCTTCCTTTACTTTTTTCTGCCATAAGTATAACAGGATGTACGCAGGATATTGTCGATCCTGCAGTATCTTATAAAACTTTTGAGTCAGTAACATACGATTCTTTGGGAACGTTAGAAATAATGTTGAAAGATAATAATTCTTTAAATATCAACATTTTACAAAATGGAATTATAAATAATTTGACAAACGACAGTTGTATTGTGACTACACTTTCTTTCATATTAGATAAAGATAGTACCGAATTTATTGAACAAAGTTATATTACGTATACGAAGGACAATACATATTATTTTAACACTTATACTTTTGAAAATACAACATTAGATGCTAACAATTTATTTTCGGCTAATCCGGATCTTTTTGTTGGAGACTTTATTAAAATTTCTCCTGATGACGATCAATATGTATTTATTGACCAGTTTAATCAACTTTTTGGTTTTTCTAATAGTAAGTATCCTTTAGATAAAACAGATCAAGGTTTTGCAATTTCATTAAACGAATCTGAAAGTATTATGTTAGTAAAAGATTTTTTAGATTTAGCATTTGATAATTTAGATTTATTTTTTGATATGAGCGAAATAATTTCATCAGAAGCTATTTATCAGTTAAAAGATAAGTATGAATCAATTAACAATTTTACTTGGAAACTAATACCGATCGTATCGGATATAGAAACAGAGTATAAGTATACAATAGAAGAGGATTATCATCAACAAAATATAGGTTTACATTTTAGTACGACATTACTAGAGCAAGGTTTTACATTTAACTTAACATCTAACTTCAGCGAAACGGATGCGTCCGAAATAGTTGTTCCAGAACTTGAGATAGCTCTTCCTGAACTTGTGATAACTGTTCCAGAACTTGAAATAGCTCTTCCTAAAAAAGTGCAATAATTTATCAGTTATCAAACACTTCGGTTATATTCCTCTTGGACAGCATTTATTGTCAAAATGTTCTTCTTAGACGACATTTATGGCCAAAAATTTAATAAATATTTATTTTGTAAAATACTAGATTTTTAGATCGCTATATGCTATCATAATTTAAAAGGGGGTCAAGTCGAAGTGAACTTAATTTCTATCATGATTTTAGCAATTCTATTATTAATAATTAACATTGCTCAATTTATAAGTAATAAAAAGCATTTGTCAACATTAAAAAGTCAAGTGGAACAGCAAGCCATTCAGATTGAAGAATCACAAAGTATGAAAGAAGATTTTGTCTTTGAAGCAATTGAAAACTACGGCCGATCTATGCAGATAATATTAAGCATGGATTTAGAGCTAAAACGAGTTTCAGATCGCTTATTAAACTTTTTAGGATATACACAAGAGGACGTTACGCCCAATTTTTTGCAATCCATCATTATATATGAAGACTATTCGCTTCGACAACAGTATTTAAATAAATTGATTAATTCGGACCACCGACCTTTTATTTTAGTGAATAGATTTCAAACAAAATCTGGTGAAATTAAATATTTAGAATGCTACTACGCTTATGTTGAAAATGATACGAGTAAATCAATATACGTTTCCACCATAGATATAACCGAAATGAAAAACAAAGAAATCGATCTTCAAAACTCTTACGAATTGGATGAATTACTTTTAAATTCCATAGAAACGAAAGTAGCAGCGCTTGATAAAAACGGCCAAGTTATTGCCTTAAACCGTGCTATGCAAATGTCCCTTCGTAATAAATACGAATATTATCCGGATTTAGAAGATATTTGTCTTAGAGATATAAAAATAATAAACAATATGTGGCAAATTCTTAATAAGAACGAAAAAAGCCTACTTTTTAAGCATAAAACTAAATTTTTGGGCGACGAGTCATGGAACTTAATCAATATTCAAGGTTCTTTCTCTTCCATTGGGGCTATCATATCCTATACGGATATTACCGAAGCGGAACGCTTAGATATATCTATACGGAAAAACGAAAAAATGTATCACGAAGTTTTAGAAAGACTGCCTATCAGTGTTGTAGCTACAAATCCCAAAGAAGGTATTACCTTTTATAATGAAGAGTTTGCTAAACTCCTAAAACTCTCTTCTCGAACAGATATTCTTGGAAAAAATCTTCTAAGCTACATAAAGCAGGACCAAAAACGAAAATTTATTGATACCTTTTTTAGTCTTTCTCCAGAAAAATTTAAAAGTATTACTCAAACCATGTTGGATAAAGAAGGCAACTCAATTGACGTAAAAATTGATATGACTAAAATTATTTTAGATAATAAACTTACCGACATTTTTTCTATCCGTGATATTCGGGACGAAATTAATGTTAAGAAATTTCAAGAACGGCTAGATCAAAAAGATAAACAAATCGAAACCGCTAAGTATCAAACAGAATATTTTGCTAATATCTCTCATGATTTACGGGCACCTATAAATGTGATTTCTAGCGCCGCCCAGCTCATGTCTTTAAAGGATGTTCAACAAGATTTTCAATCTGGATCCATCGATAAATATACTGAAATTATAAAACAAAACTGTACACGATTATTAAAATTGGTCAACAACGTTATCGATATGAATAAAATAGAATCTGGCTTTTATACCATGGTTATCTCTCAAGTTAACATTGTCAATTTAGTAGAGGAGCTAACTCTATCCATTCGAAGCTATACAGAAGCGAAAGATATCGAATTAGTTTTTGATACTGAAGTCGAAGAGTGTATTGTCGAAATAGACATTGATAGCATGGAACGTATAATTTTAAACCTATTATCTAACGCTGTAAAATTTACACCCAAAGGAGGTAAAATAGATGTAAGAATATATCAGGATTTTCCAAACGTAATTATCAGTATAAAGGACACCGGATGCGGCATAGCAGCCGATAAGCTAGACCTAATATTTGAAAGATTTAAGCAAGCTAAAAATACAAAGGACAAAAAAGAACAAGGTAGTGGCATTGGGCTATCCTTAGTAAAATCTTTAGTAGAACTTCAAGGGGGATTAGTTGATGTCAACAGCGTAGTGGGCGAAGGCTCAGAATTTAAAGTTATATTACAAAGTGTAAGTGCCGAAGTAGACGGATTTTATGAAGATATAACCACAAATAACAGTAGGTTAAATTTAGAATTTTCAGAAGTATAACTACAACGGTAAGTTAAATTTAGAATTTTTAAAAGTTTAAATAAGCTTAAAAACGGGGGATAATAAATAATGGATAATGTAATTTGTGATTTAGAAGAACAGAAAGAAGATGTTGAAGAGATAATATATAAAATATACGAGAGAAAAGGAACCAATTTTGAAGATTACAAGAAAAGCACAATCGTTCGGCGTATCAAAAAGCGGATGAAAATGCTAGAACTAAATTATATGTACGAATATATAGATTATATAAATCGATTTGATGATGAAATAGACACATTACACAATGAGATCTTTATCGGCGTAACCGGATTTTTCAGAGATTTTGAAGCCTTTAATTCTTTATACGACACACTGGATCAAATCTATCAAAACAAAGAACTAGACGAAAGCATCAGAGTATGGAGTGCCGGATGTTCAACAGGAGAAGAGGCGTATTCGATAGCGATATTAATATTAGAATATTTAGAAGAAAAAAATCTCCCTATAAATGCTAAAATATTTGCTACCGACATAAATGATATAGCATTGTCTAAGGCGCAAAACGGAATATATACACAAGACCAGTTAATCGGCGTAAATAAAATTAGATTAAAAAAATATTTTGATAAAAAAGGACAAAATTATCAAGTAAAAAAGCATATCAGAAACCTAATTATATTTGCCAAACATAACATAATATCAGAAGCTCCTTTTTCTAAATTGGACTTAATAAGCTGTCGAAACGTATTAATCTACCTAGAGAACATGGTTCAACAAAAAGTTTTTGCAGCTTTCGGTTTCTCTCTAAAAGAAAATGGTTATTTATTTTTAGGTACTAGCGAAAGTTTAGGTGAAATGAGCAAGTATTTTGAAGCAGTGAATTTTAAGCAAAAAATCTTTAAACGAGCTAGCATAGCTGAAACTTCACCACCTCATACGTACTTATCTCATTTTGACCATGCCATGAGCCATAAGTTAGCCGAAAAAAGTGTGGATCGAGCCATCGGGAAGATTATAGAAGCGCTTCAGCAAGAGTATATTCCTAAAGGTGTTATCATTAACGAATCCTATGAACTCATTCACTCTTTCGGCGACGTAAACGATTTTATTAAAATCCCCACTAATCGTATTAGCCTAAACATTCTTAAAATGATTCGTAAAGATCTAGCCGTTCTTATCGGGGCCGCCGTAACTAATTTGTTCGTTTCCGGAAAATCGTTTCGATACGAAAACATCACTCAATCTAACCAAGACGATAAAATTAACTTATTAGTCAGCGTCTATGTTGATGAACTTTCTAACACTCGCTACGGCATTTTATTATTCGAAGAAACCAAAAAAGTTAAGCATATTTTAGAAACAAAAAAATTCAAAGTAGAAGACAATGCTAGCGATACTATCAACTACTTAGAGGAAGAACTCCGCCTAACTAAAGAAAACATGCAGACTTTAATCGAAGAGCTACGTGCTTCAAACGAAGAACTTCAATCCATGAACGAGGAATTAGTACTTTCTAATGAGGAACTACAACATGTAAATGAAGAACTTCAATCCGCTACTGAAGAATTGTGCGTTGTGGAACGTCATAACAATAAATTTTAACGCCTCTTCTTCTCCATCCTTATATCTTCTTTCTACCTTTATATATCAATATCTTGCTATTAGTAGCCATGGGGTTGTTAATAGCATAAGCGCTTTTCAAATATAAAAGCAGCCCTCTTAATTAAACCCCCACTATTTTTTTGCTGCTTTACATACTTTATTTTTTAAATATAAAAATTCTAAATTATAAGCACTCAGTCAGCTTTGTTGACAGGGGCTATTGCATTAACAATTCCAAATATTAAATTCTATACGGCAGAAAAATGATACAAACTTGCAAAATTTACAATTTACTTGAAAGCAACAAAATCTTGTATGCACGCTTTCTCCCTCTAACTCCCTCCGTCACTTCGTGACACCTCCCTCGAAGAAGGAGGCTATTTCGCTGACACCTCCCTCCCGGAGGGAGGCACCGCTTCCCCACAATTTTATTTTCTATGGGAACTATCGCCGAGAGTTATTATTAGATGACGGGAACAGAATATAATCCTTCGTTTTTGAAGTTAATGCGACAGCTCCACCGCTTCCCCGCAATTTTGTGACAGCTCCCTTTCTAGCGAAGTAGGAACAATATCTAAGTTGTTGCCCAATGAGTCTATTGCAAACGAATAAAATCATAATCGATCGACAGACTTCGTTTTAAATTGATTTATCGTAATCCACTAACAACCACACTTAATAGGAAAAAATTGCTTATAATATTGCCTCACCAAATACCGATATATACTGTACAATATATAGCATAAAATATAAAATTAGCATGGGAGGCACTTTTATGAAAATCGTAAAAAAAAAATTAGGATTATTAACCTTGCTTACAATATTCATTACTTCTTTATCCGGATGTACGACTCTAGATGCAGTCAAAGCTCCGATTATAAAATATGCAAAATATAAAGCTACTCAAATAGATTTAGAAGAATTACCTAACGGTTCATTTACATTCGATTACAATGGACAAGGCTACATCATTACAGACGAAATTGTTCCGATCGAAGACACACGAGAAGCTCTTGCTCACGTCAATACCATCTCTTTGGATGATGATAACAACGATAATGATCAATTTTATCCTGAGTTTAACACTATTAATCGATTAACTGGCGACGAAACAAATATAGCCATTAATATAAAATTAAACTATCTTTGGGACTATTATAAATGCGTTCCTTTATCCGAACAAGAAACTTACGCTACAAATATTTTTAATCTACACAACTATAAAAATCTAGTCCAAAATTCTATAGATCGAGTACAACATTCTAAAGATCTAGCCCAAAATTCTATAGATCAAGTTCAACATTCTAAAGATCTAGTTCAACATTCTAAAGATCTAATCCAACATTCTAAAGATCTAGCTCAACATTCTAAAGATCTAGCTCAACATTCTAAAGATCTAGCCCAAAATTCTATAGACAACTGAAAGGATGCGCTACAGCATGAATACTTTAAAAAATAAACCAATGACTGGTTTAAGATATAGCCCAAAAAATAATTCAGTAAATAAACCACCTGTAAACAATATTTTAGAAGTTAATCACCTAAGAAAAGTATATACCACAAAATTTAATAGCAATTCTATAGAAGCTTTAAAGGATATAAGTTTTTCCGTTCAGCCTGGCGAGTTCGTAGCTATCATGGGCGAATCCGGTTCAGGAAAAACAACGTTGCTAAATATCCTATCAGCTTTAGATCGCCCAACGGACGGTACAATTCTCTTAAAAGGTAAACAATTTTCCAGCATTAAAGAAAAAGAACTAGCCCGTTTCAGACGTGAAGAACTCGGATTTGTATATCAAGATTTTAACCTTTTAGATTCGTTTAGCGTAAAAGATAATATTTTATTACCTTTAGTTCTATCCAAAATATCTCTTCCCGAAATGAAGCGACGCATAATTCCTGTAGCTCAATTATTAAATATTCATCAGTTACTAAATAAATATCCTTACGAAATTTCCGGTGGCCAACAACAAAGAGTCTGCATCGCTCGTGCGATCATCACTAATCCGGATATATTATTAGCCGATGAGCCTACAGGTGCTTTAGATTCTAAAACGGCCGGCGAAATCTTGTCAGAATTTAAAAATATCAACGCTAATCATCAAACTATTTTAATGGTTACTCACAGCGTTAAAGCTGCCAGCGTTGCTAATCGTGTTCTCTTTATCAAAGATGGGCTAATTTATCATCAACTTTACCGTAAAGATCAATCCGAACAACAATTTTTCGAATCAATTTCTAACACTCTTATCACTATGCAAAACGGAGGTAATCCAAATGAATAGTTTGCTGATGTTATCTCTCAATAATTTTCGTAAAAATATAAAAACTATTTTGCCTTTTACTATAACAGTTATCTTTTCAGTCGTAATTTTTTACAACTTACTAAATTTACTTTTCGCCGAATCAACTAGACCCGGCAGTCTTATGTTCAGAATCCTAATCGTCGGCAGTATAATAATTTATTTGTTTTGCATTATCTTTTTGTTCTATACAAATAGTTTCTTAATCAAAAGCCGTAAACGAGAATTTGGTATATACAACGCACTAGGGTTAGAAAAAAAACATCTCGGCTTTATAGTCTTAATCGAAAATTTTATCATATTTGCTTTTTCCATTGCTATTGGATTACTTCTTGGCATAACCTTTTCTAAAGTTATGATATTATCGCTATCCAAATTAGTTCACTTTAATTTAGGCTATCAATTTGCCATAAGTACACAAGCAATTTTTTTAACTATCATTGGGTTTATAGCTATTTATGCAGTAATAACATTTAGCAATATCAAATTAATTTATCACACTAAAACAATAGAGATGTTAAAAGCCAATAGAACCGGCGAAGTCCTAAGTAAAAATCACATAATCCTTGCTCTACTCAGCTTAATTTGTCTCGGATATGGATACTTTAAGGCCCTAACTATTGTTAATCCGATGAAGGCAATTGGAGAATTTGCTTTGGCCGTTTGCTTTGTAATTGCTGGAACCTACTTAGCTTTTATCGCATTGTTTAATTTTTTATTGAAAATTTTAAAGCATAAATCATCTATTTATTATCAGCCTCAAAATTTTATCAGTATCTCAAACCTTATTTATAGAATAAAAAATAGTGCTGTAGGATTAGCCAGCATCACTGTCTTATCCACCGGAACCATTATTTTACTAGCCTGTACTGTCTCTCTTTATTCTGGCATTACCAATGCGGTTGATAATGCCACTCCGAGTGACGTAAAAATTACCCTAACAACTAACGATAGCTTAAATTTTAATACCCAAAATTTTGTTGATGACTTAAAAAATAATTTTCATGCTGACAATTTAGTTCAATTAAATTATATGACTACTTTTACGGATGACAATTTTCAAACTTTTTATAACAAATCGTTTTCACCCAACTATTTAGTTATCATAGATGAAAGTTCGTATAAAGCTTATACTAAGGAAGAATTTACTCTAAAAAATCATGAAGTATTATTTCATTCATTTGATGATTATAACCAAGATACTTTCGAAATATTAGGTGAAACTTTTAACATTGTTGGTACTAGCGAAAAATTATATAGTCGTTTTGCTTTTTTTATGACGTATAATCAAAAATATTTAGTAGTATCCGACGAAATTTATAATGTATTAAAAACCATTGACGTTTTAAAAAATAATTCTGATATTAACTATGAAATAATGTTTGATAACGCCAATTTATCTAGCACAGATCTAAATGCATTCTTATCAGAATACAAAGGCCAATTTTTATCCAAAGAAGTTATCGTAAAATCCGAACAACTTTCTGCTTATTATGAAATATTCGGCACCTTTTTATTCTTAGGCATATTTATCGGATCAATGCTTTTAATTGCCATAGTACTTACTATATTTTATAAACAAATTGCCGAAGGTTATGAAGATAGAAAAACATTTCAAATACTAAAATTAGTCGGAGTTGATAATCAATTAATCCATAAAAGTATCAATAAGCAAATTTTAATCGTATTTCTATTACCTATTATTTTTTCTATAATACACATTATATTTGCTTTCAAGCCACTATATATAATATTAAAATTACTATACTTGAATAATATAAATTTAATAATAGGCTACTTTATAGGTACTATTGCTGTATTTTTTATTGTTTATTGCATCGTCTATAAAATAACTTCAAAAATTTATTATCAGATCTGCGCTTAACCTCTCTTACTCCCTCCGTCACTTCGTGACAGGGGCTGTCGCAATTAAATTCCAAATGACAGAAAAACGATGTAAACTTGTAAAATTTATAATTTACTTGAAAGTAACAAAAACTTGAATGCACGCTTTCTCCCTCCGTCAGCTTACGCTGACACCTCCCCCGTAATTTTGTTTTCTATGGGAAGTGTCGCCGAGAGTTATTATTAGATGACGGAAGCAGAAGATGATCCTTCGTTTTTGAAATTAATGCGATAGCCCCAGGGCCACTTCCCCGCAATTTTGTGGAAACAGAAGGTGGTCACGCTACCCTGCAATTTTGTGAAATTCTCTACACACTTTCAATCTTAAGTTCCCGGCTATGCCCCTGAAAGGGGAGCAGGGCCACTTCCCTGCAATGTTGTGAAGACCGGAGGGGGGCACCGCTTCCCTCGTAATTTTTTTCGCTTGCACTTAGCTTTAGATGTATAACTCCATTCATTGTTAATGCGACAGCCTCCTTATCCAACATTTACCGATTAAGTTGTCCTATTTATTACCGATATATATAGTATAACAACATTATTAGAAAATAAATTTCCTTAGTCTTTCTAAAATATTTAAAACAAATATAAAAATTTTAAAAATATTTCTTATCCTTAATTCCATTCTTTTATTTCATATGAATAATCATATCACATGGGGATTTACGTTACCTTCAATTTATTTTAGCCTAATCAATTTTTTTCTATCTCCAATATCAATCTATATGTTTAACATAAAAATAGTAAAAATTTTGATATTTTTTTCTCATTCATATGAATATAATAAAATTATCTATATAGCTTACTTAAAAAATATTATAAAAATTGTACGACTTTTTATTTCTATTAGTCTATTATAGGGGGAAATCTAAATGAGTAAAAAATTATTATCAGCCTTATTAATTCTTACAGCTTCTTTTACAACATTGGTGGCTTGCGGTGCATCCGAAGATACAGCCAGTGATTCGGGATCTGTATATTATTTAAATTTCAAACCCGAAGTTGCTGAGTTATGGAACGATATCGCTGAGAAATACACCGCTGAAACTGGTGTACCAGTCAAAGTTGTTACGGCCGCCGGTGGCGAGTACGAATCTACATTAAAATCTGAAATGGCCAAAAAAGGTGCTCCTACATTATTCCATATCAACGGACCTATGGGCTACATTTCTTGGCAAGATTATTGCTCTGATCTATCCGCCGTACCGTTTTATGATACACTAACAGATAAAAGCTTAGCTATACTTGGTGAAGACGGCGGCGTTTATGGTCTTCCACTGGCTATTGAAGGTTACGGAATAATTTATAACGAAGCCATTTTAGATAAATATTTTGCCCTAAGCAATGCTAAAGTAAAATCTTTGGCCGAAGTAACAAACTTCGATACTCTAAAAACCCTGGCAGAGGATATCCAAGCAAATAAAGATGCATTAGGAATCGAAGGCGCTTTTGCTGCTACATCCTTATTACCGGGCGAAGACTGGAGATGGCAAACTCACTTACTCAACATGCCAATCTATGGTGAATTCAAAGATAAAGGCGTAAACGATTTGGATGTAATCGAATTTACTCACAGCAATGAATTCAAAAATATATTTGACCTATATATCAACAATTCAACCACTACACCAACATTGCTTAGCGCAAAAGGTGTTATGGACTCCATGGCGGAATTTGCTCTCGGCCAAGCAGCAATGGTTCAAAACGGAAACTGGGCCTGGGGACAAATTGCCGATATACCTGGCAACACTGTAAAAGCTGAGGATGTAAAATTCTTACCAATTTATACAGGCTTAGAAGGCGAAGAAAATCTTGGCTTACCTATTGGTAACGAAAACTATTTAGCCATAAACTCTCAAACATCAGAATTAAATCAACAGGCTACAATTGATTTCGTAAATTGGTTATTGACATCCGAAACCGGAAAAAATGAAATGGTTAACACTTTAGGAAATATAGCGCCGTATAGTACATTTTCCGATGATGAAAAGCCACAGGACCCATTAGCACAATCATTATTAACTCACATGGAAAATGGTAAACCATCCGTAACTTGGGTATTTCCTATGTTCCCTAGCCAAACCTTTAAAAATGATGTTGGTGCTAGCTTAATGGAATACGCTCAGGGCACAAAAACTTGGGCCGATGTTGAAAGTACCGTAGTAGACGGTTGGGCGACACAAAAAGCTTTGATAAAATAACAAATGATATTAGCCAACGAGCTACTTCCTTCTATGTTAAGTTTGAAAGGAGGTGGCTTCTTACGTACTTCCTGGAAGTTAAAATTTTATATTTATTATATTATTATGGAGGTTGATAGCGAATGGAAAAATATTTAAAGAAGCAATTTGCAATTTTTGCTTTGCCAACTATACTCGCTTTTGCACTTGCATTCGGAATACCGTTTTTAACGGGACTCTATTTATCGTTTTGTGAATTTACGACTGTAACTAATGCTAAATTCGTCGGTCTAGACAATTATAGACAGGTTTTTTCGGATCCTAATTTTATAAATGCATTTTGGTTTACCGTAAAGGTAATGTTAGTATCTGTGTTAACCGTAAATATATTTGCATTTTTACTAGCGTTATTATTGACACAAAAGTTAAAAGGAACCAATTTATTTAGAACAGTATTTTTTATGCCAAACTTAATCGGTGGAATCGTATTAGGCTACATTTGGCAATCCATAATAAACGGAATACTCGTAAACTTTGACATGACCATGTTAATGGATTCATCATACGGATTTTGGGGACTAATCATGGTAGTAAACTGGCAATACATTGGATACATCATGATAATATACATTGCAGGTCTACAAAACGTTTCTACTTCTGTCCTAGAAGCAGCGGACATAGATGGAGCTACAAGCTTACAAAAAGTATTTAGGATAAAACTACCGTTAATCATGACCTCCATAACCATAGCGTTATTTTTAACGATAGCAAATTCATTTAAAATGTTTGACCAGAACCTTGCATTAACAAATGGCGGGCCGGGGAATCAAACATCGATGTTAGCCTTAGACATATATAATACATTCTATGACACAATCGGATTCGAAGGTGTTGGCCAAGCGAAGGCGACTATATTCTTTATTGTTGTAGCTGCGATAGCTGTGGTTCAAGTGTTTATTACACGTCGTAAGGAGGTAGAAAATTAATGAGTACACCAAAGGCAAATAAAATTTATTATACAATTTTAACTATTCTGGTATTGCTTTTTATATCTCCGATATTATTCGTAATCATGAACTCATTTAAAGGACAATTTTTCATCAGCGATGCTCCATTCGCACTACCAATTGGTGATTACTTTGCAGGCACAACAAACTATGTAAAAGGAATTGAAAAAACAAACTTTTTCCGAGCATTTGGTATCTCAACTTTTATTACAGTCTTTTCTGTAGGAGCTATCATTATATTTACATCCATGACTTCATGGTATATAACACGTGTAAAAAATAAATTAACTAGCTTTTTATATTACATGTTCGTATTCTCTATGATCGTTCCTTTCCAAATGGTTATGTTCACCATGTCAAAATTAGCAGACACATTATATCTTAACAATCCAATTGGAATGGTTGTTCTTTATTTAGGTTTCGGTTCTGGTTTATCTGTTTTCATGTTCAGCGGATTCTTAAAATCCATACCTCTAGAAATAGAAGAAGCGGCTTTAATCGATGGTTGTACTCCTCTTGTGACTTTCTTCCAAATCGTTTTACCTATCCTAAAGCCAACTACTATCACTATAGCTATACTAAACGCTATGTGGATTTGGAATGACTATTTACTACCATATTTAGTTATCGGTGTTTCTACTGATTACAAAACCATTCCCGTAACTGTACAATTCTTAATGGGCTCTTATGGAGCAAAAGATTACGGCGCTTTAATGGCCCTTCTAGTTTTATCTGTAACACCAATAATTATTTTCTATCTATTATGTCAAAAATATATAATAGCCGGCGTAGTCGCTGGTGCTGTAAAAGGCTAAAATCACTTTGGCTCCCCATCCTTTCTTCTTAATTGAGAGGTTGAGGAGCCTTTTATTTTTACTCTATCCGTCATCTTCGCTAAAAAATAATTGCGGGGCGACCACTCCATAAGAACCCCTCAGTCAGCTTCGCTGACAGCTCCCCTAGAAGTGGAGCAGGAGCCACCAACTTAGATGAGTCTTAGTTTCCCTGCACGCTTTCTAACAATTCTAATCTTCTCTGCGCACGCTTGTGGCCCTGATCCGCAGCTTTCTTATACCAATACATAGCTCTATCTATATCTTGTTTTGTTCCTATCCCATTTGCATAACAATAGCCTACGTTAAATTGTGCTTTAGCATAATCTTTTAGGGCCGATTCCTTGAAATAAAAAAATGCTTTTATCTCATCTATTTCTACGCCAAATCCATATTTATAGCAAATACCTAGTTCATATAACGCCATTTCCATATCGTTTTTTGCAGCTTGCTTAAACCAATAAAATATATGTTCGTATTCTCTATGATCGTTCCTTTCCAAATGGTTATGTTTACTATGTCAAAATTAGCGGATACATTATATCTTAACAATCCAATTGGAATGGTTGTTCTTTATTTAGGTTTCGGTTCTGGTTTATCTGTTTTCATGTTCAGCGGATTCTTAAAATCCATACCTCTAGAAATAGAAGAAGCGGCTTTAATCGATGGTTGTACTCCTCTTGTGACTTTCTTCCAAATCGTTTTACCTATCCTAAAGCCAACTACTATCACTATAGCTATACTAAACGCTATGTGGATTTGGAATGACTATTTACTACCATATTTAGTTATCGGTGTTTCTACTGATTACAAAACCATTCCCGTAACTGTACAATTCTTAATGGGCTCTTATGGAGCAAAAGATTACGGCGCTTTAATGGCCCTTCTAGTTTTATCTGTAACACCAATAATTATTTTCTATCTATTATGTCAAAAATATATAATAGCCGGCGTAGTCGCTGGTGCTGTAAAAGGCTAAAATCACTTTGGCTCCCCATCCTTTCTTCTTAATTGAGAGGTTGAGGAGCCTTTTATTTTTACTCTATCCGTCATCTTCGCTAAAAAATAATTGCGGGGCGACCACTCCATAAGAACCCCTCAGTCAGCTTCGCTGACAGCTCCCCTAGAAGTGGAGCAGGAGCCACCAACTTAGATGAGTCTTAGTTTCCCTGCACGCTTTCTAACAATTCTAATCTTCTCTGCGCACGCTTGTGGCCCTGATCCGCAGCTTTCTTATACCAATACATAGCTCTATCTATATCTTGTTTTGTTCCTATCCCATTTGCATAACAATAGCCTACGTTAAATTGTGCTTTAGCATAATCTTTTAGGGCCGATTCCTTGAAATAAAAAAATGCTTTTATCTCATCTATTTCTACGCCAAATCCATATTTATAGCAAATACCTAGTTCATATAACGCCATTTCCATATCGTTTTTTGCAGCTTGCTTAAACCAATAAAATGCTTCTGTCAAATCTTTTTCAACCACTTTTCCCTCGGCATAATATTTTCCAACCTTATATTGTGCTATCGAATTACCCTTGCGTCCGGATTGCTTATACCATCGAAATGCTTCTCTGACATCCTTCTCTAATACTTTTTTCATACCGATTTCATACCAATTTGCTAAATTTAATTGTGCTATCTCATACCCATTGGATGCTGCCTGTTTATACAATTCTACAGCTTTTAATAAATCTTTTCGTACGCCACTTCCGTATTTATAGCATACACCGACTTCATATTGCGCTTTTGCATATCCTTGCAAGGCTGACCTCGAAAACCAATAGAATGCTCGCTCCATTGTTTGAGCTACACCCCATCCATAATAATAGCAATAACCTAATTGGTATTGTGCGTACATATTTCCATTTTCGGCTGCTCTTTTGTACCAATAAAATGATTTCTCCAATGCTTCTGGCTCATCATCGTCTACGATCATCTCATAACATCTGGCCAAGTTTAACTGCGCTTCTACCATATCTTGTTTGGCTGCTTTTTTATACCATTTTATTGCTTTGTATAAATCTTTGTCCACGCCTTGTCCTACTTCATAGCAAAAAGCTAGCTCAAATTGAGCCTTTACATCATTTTCTTCAGCCCTTGTTACATAATCTCTAATCATTTGGGCCTGATTTTCTATTTCTGCATAGCCTATTTTCTTGCATTCTATCACTTCTTCTTTGGCTTCTTTTAGCCCTTGTTTCGCCGCCTTTACAAACCATCTAAACGCTCTTGCGATATCCTTAGATTTGTAATATTCTCCTACTTTGTATTGGGCCAAAGCCAATTCGTTATCAGCAGCTTTTTGGTAAAACTTTATGGCCTTTTCTTTGTCTTGCATAGTGCCTTTTCCTTCTTCGTAGCATTTGGCCAAATAATACTGCGCCTGAACTGATGGATCAAACAACATTGCTGCTTCTTTATATACTTCAAAGGCTTTTTCTAAATCCTTTTCTGTTCCTATAGCATTTTCATAACATTGGGCCACTTTAAAACGTGCTTCAGCGTTATAACTGTTTTTTGCTGCTAAGCTATAATAATAAAAGGCTTTTTTTTCATCCTTTTCTAGCACTAATCCATGCTCATAGAATCGGGCTAAGTTAAATTGCGCTGCTGAAAAATCATGCTTGGCTGCTAATGTATAATAATATACTGCTTTTTCTAAATTTATTTCTAATCCTATTCCTTGTTCGTAGCATTCGGCTAAATGATTTTGCGCTCCTTCGTCTCCGGCATGGGCTGCTTTTTCATACCAATATATGGCTTTTTCCAAATCCTTTTCTATGTCTATTCCATCCTCATAATGCCATCCTAATTTGCACTGCGTTGCTATACTTCCTTGGTTGGCTGAAAGTATCCACATGCGAATCGCTTCTTCTTTATTTACTTCGGTTCCTCTACCATAATAATAACAATATCCTAGCTCATCTTGTGCTACTACGTATCCTCTAATGGCGGATAATTTTATTAGGTTAAACGTCTCCTCCTTGTCGTTAGCATAATACATAGCTAACTCATACGGTGCTTTCGCATGCCCTAGGGCCATAGATTTTTTATAGCATCTAAGTATATCCTCTATTTCGCCCCAGGTTCTTTGATAGTATCTTGCGATATTATAGGCCATTTCTGCATCTTCATTGTGTTCTTCGGCTAATTTATACCAATGCATCGCTTGGTTTTCATCTTTGTATGTACCTATCCCTTTTTCATAGCATCTAGCCAAATTGTACTTCGCATCATTATTTCCTCGTCTTGCTGCTTCTTTATATAGATTAAAGGCTTTTGGTAAATTGACTTCTGCGCCTATTCCTTTTTCGTAGCATCTAGCTAAATTACACTTTGATTCACTATTCCCTTGTTTCGCTGCTTCTTTATATAAATTAAAAGCCTTTGTTAGATTAATTTCCGTTCCTTTTCCCTCTTCATAACATTTAGCTAATTTGTTTTGCGCTTTTGAATTACCTTTTTTAGCTAAACTTTTGTACCAGTCAAAAGTTTGTATTAGATGGTCTTGTTGATTATGTAACATTTTTTTTTTCACAAAATGCTCCTTTCAGAACGTTCAATACATTAGCTGTTAAGAATAGTATCTTCGAAGCTTAATGAAAGCGGATGATCCGGCATAGTAATTAAATAACCTAAACTTTTTCTAGCATCTTTATGCTTTTGTGCGGCCGCTTTAGATAACCATTCTTTGGCTTTTTCAACATTTCTAGTTACACCTTCTCCATTAGCATAACAAATACCTAAACCATATTGACCTTGTGAATTATTTTGTTCTGCAGACTTTATATACCACCAAGCTGCTTTTGTAAAATCTTTTTCTACGCCACTTCCCGTTTTATAGCATAAGGCTAATAGCCATTGTCCGGTTGAATCACCCAGAGTTGCAGCTTTTTTATACCAATTAAAAGCTTTTTCAAAATCCTTTTTTACACCTTTTTCCATAACATAACATAATCCTAATTCACACTGTGCTCTTGGATGATCTTGTTTGGCGGCCTTTTCGTACCATTCAACGGCTTTATTGGGCAATTTTATTACGCCTCTACCTTTTTCAAAACATGTACCCAATCTATACTGCGCTTCTGCATAACCTTTTTCGGCTGATTTTTTGTAGCATTCAAAAGCTTGCCCATAATCTACATCTGTCCCTTGCCCTAATTCATTACATATACCTAGTCTACATTGAGCTTTTATGTTTCCTGCACTAGCTGCTTTTTCATACCATTCAAATGCCTCTTTAAAATCTATCTGCATACCTTTGCCCTTTTCGCAACATTTAGCATATTCGTATTGAGATTGAATATGTCCACCCATTGCCGCTCTTTTATACCAATTTAATGCCATCTCAAAATTTTTTCCTACTCCCTTACCTAAATAATAACACTTTCCTAACTCATATTGTGCTTTTACATGATCTTGTTCAGCAGCCTTCTTATACCACCACACTGCTTTTTCTAACTCTTTTTTTGCGAACCCGTTTCCACTTGCATAACAATTTGCTAAATTAAATTGTGCTAAATCGTATCCTTGTTGCGCCGACCTTGTTATTAATTCAATTGCTTTATCCATATTCTTATTAACATGATATCCACCATAATAAAAAATGCCTAACCAATATTCTCCCTGTTTATTTTTATTGTTTGCTGATTTTTCAAACCATTCAAATGCTCTACCTAAATTTTTGGTCGTTCCTACCCCATTTAAATAACACAATCCTAATTCGTATTGGCCATCCGCACTGCCTTGCTCAGCTGCTTTTTTAAACCAGGTTATTGCTTTTACATAGTCTTTGTGTGCTCCATCTCCATCTTTGTAAAACCTACCCATCTCACATTGGGCATCTACATCTCCATTTTGCGCTGCTTTTTTACATTCATCAAATACCATATCTTTTACTTCCTTCCCTTATTTAAATTTCTTGAATTAATTATATATAGTTACTTCATAAATTGCAATACGTTTTTGTTACTTTATTCATCATCCTATTGCCTATTTTATTATTTATTCTCATTATTTATTCTAAAGTGCTAACTAAATTTCAATTTATCATGTATTTTATAATATTAGCACCTCATTTTAATTTTAAAAAGATGCTAATATTTTGTTCTATCCCTAAACCTTCGGCGTAGAATGTAGCTAACATATAGTGCGCTAAGCCTAATCTAAAAGTCTCACTCGGCTACTTTTTCTAAACCATTTTTCTGCTATTTCCCTATTTTGTTCTATGCCTAAACCTTCGGCGTAGAATGTAGCTAATAAAGAATACGCTTTAACATATCCTTGGTTCGCTGACTTTTCATACCAATAAAAAGCTTGCTCTAAATCTATTTCTATGCCTTCCCCCCTTTCATAACAACTTCCTACGTTACATTGAGCTTTTGCATTACCTGCTTGGGCGGATTTTAAATAATATTCAAATGCTTTATCCCAATTTTTTTCTGTCCCATTACCTAAGTAATAGCAGGTTCCTACATTACACATCGCTAGACTATCTCCTAATTGCGCCGCCTTTAAAAAATATTGAAAAGCTTTTGGCATATTTTTTTCCACTAAGTCTCCATTATAATACCAAGTTGCTAACTTACATAATGCTTCTATATGGTTTTGATCAGCGGCCTCAGAATACCACTTTTGTGCTACCTGTAAATCTTTTTCTACGCCGTAACCTTTTTCGTAGCAAATAGCTAAATTGCATTGTGTTATAGCGTCGCCTGCAGGAATCGCTTTCATGTACCATTCAACGGCTTTAGAATAATTTTTCATCACCCCTATGCCCTCTAGATAACATACACCAACGTTGCACTGCGCTTTAACGTGACCTTGCTCCGCAGCACGTTTATACCACTTAAAGGCTTTATATAGACTTTTATTCATCCCTAACCCTTTAGCATTGCATAATCCTAGATTATATTGTGCTTCTGCATAATTTTGTTTGGCCGACCTTTTTAACCATATGATTGCTTTATCCCAATCCTTTTCTATCCCATCGCCCTTAGCATAACATAATCCTAAATAACATTGTGCTCTTGCATCTCCTTCTTCAGCTGCTTTCAGGTAATTTTGAGCATCCATAAATTTCCCTCCTAGCTTTTGTTCGTATAAAATATTTATATAAAAAAATATATAAAAATATAACACTTATCCCATTTTTTAAGTAATCCATGCCACCTTTGTTTGAAATTTTCTAAAATGTGGTATACTATTTATAAAAATAAATAGAGGTATTACTACATGAAGATAATGTTATTAGATGGTTTCAGTATAGTGCATAGAGCATTTTACGCCTTACCCTTACTCACTACAAAAAATGGCGTTGTTATTAACGCTGTTTTTGGTTTCTTAAAAATAATGTTTAGCTTAATCGATAATTACTCGCCCGAAAGACTCGCTGTAGCATTCGATGTAAAAGCGCCAACATTTAGACATCTACATTCAAAAGAATATAAGGCCACTAGAAAAGTAATGCCAAGTGAGCTGCATTCACAAATTACTTTATTAAAAGATGTACTTTCCACCCTACAAATTACTCAGTTAGAGTTAGAAGGGTTCGAAGCGGATGACATTTTAGGCTCTTTGGCTCTACACTTTTCTGGCCATGAAATTTTAATTGTATCTGGTGATAAAGATCTTTTACAAGTGGCTACAGAAACAACTAGCATATTAATTCCCCAAACAACAAAAAGTGGTACACAAATAAAACGCTACTTTGCAGAAGACGTTATCCAAAAATACGGTGTATCCCCTAAAGAATTTATAGATGTAAAAGCTTTAATGGGCGATTCTTCCGACAACGTTCCCGGAGTTAAAGGTATCGGTGAAAAAACTGCCTTAAAATTAATTTCTAAATATTCTAATTTGCAAAATATTTATCAAAACATAGACGAGATTACCGGTAAATTAAAAGAACGATTAGTAAATGGTAAATCAGATGCTTTTTCTAGCCAATTTCTAGTTACTATAAAAACTGATCTACCCTTAACCCCGGATTTAGATTCTCTTAAATTTAGTTTTATAAAAACTCCCACTATCCAAACTCTTTTCGAAAAATTAGAATTTAAATCATTGTTAGCCAAATTTTCCGATCCAGAATCTTCTTCGGAAAATGAAAAATCATCCTTGGATATAAATCCATACTTTATCGATATAACCCCTTGTTCTATAGATATATTAAAATCTTTATCCTTCGCTTCCATTTTTTGTGTCCAAGAATATAATCAACTTTACATGGGTATTGCTACTAAATCTAATTGCTACTTTATTACAGCGAATTTAAAAGAAAACTATGATATAATAATATTAAAAGAATTCTTTGAGTGTGAAAACATTTTAAAAATATTTCATGATTCCAAATCGCTAAGACATAAATTAGGCAAATTCTCAATAAATATTAAAGGAGCTATTTTTGACACCGCTCTCGCTTCTTATCTCTTAAATCCGGCCCAATCAGACTACGATTTATCAATTATAAGCACCGGATATGATATTACGCATCCAAAAGTTCTTATGAAGCATACTGCAAAAAAACGACCTAATTGGACAAGTCTCGGTCCTGAAGTTATCTCTTCAGAATTGGTTAAGCGGGCCAAATCTATGTTCGACTTACAGAATCAGCAATTAATAGAATTAGAAAACCATGGAATGCTAAACTTATTTTTTGATATAGAAATGCCACTTTCTGAAGTCTTATTCGACATGGAAACCACCGGCATTAAACTAGATGCTCAATTTTTAGAAGAATTCGGTACAAAACTAGATAATCTAATAACCACCCTAGAGCAGACCATTTATATTATGGCTGGCCAAGAATTTAATATACGATCATCTAAGCAGTTGGGCGAAATATTATTTAACCAACTAAAACTTCCTACCGGTAAAAAAACGCTGACCGGATATTCAACAGCGGCGGATGTTTTGATAAAGCTAAAGGATAAACACCCCATCATAAACCAAATTCTAGAATATAGACAGTATTCTAAACTCAGCTCCACATATGTAATCGGATTATTAAAATCCATCAATACCGACGATGGTAAACTTCATTCTAACTTCAATCAAATGGTTACTGCTACCGGCCGAATTAGCTCTACCGAACCTAATTTGCAAAACATACCTATCAAGTTAGAATTCGGTCGTGAAATTCGAAAAGCCTTTATTCCTTCTAGTGATGACTACATTTTTTTGGATGCCGATTATTCTCAGATAGAATTAAGGGTTTTGGCCAGCATGTCTTCCGACCAAAAAATGATAGATGCTTTCTTAAATAACTCGGATATACACACCATAACTGCTAGCGAAGTTTTCGGTGTCGAGCCTAGTAGTGTTACTTCGACTCAGCGTAGCGCAGCCAAAGCTGTCAACTTCGGTGTAGTTTACGGTATCGGCCCTTTCTCTTTAGCCGAGGACATAAATGTATCTCATAAAGAAGCTTCGGATTATATAGAAAGCTATTTTGCGAAATACCCTAAAGTAAAAAGTTTCTTATCCGAGTTAGTAGAGGAAGCTCAAAGCACGGGCTACGGATCTACGTTGCTAAATCGAAAACGAAATATTGTAGAGCTTTCATCCTCTAACTTTGTCACGAAAGAATATGGTAAGCGGATTGCTATGAATATGCCCATACAAGGGACTGCTGCGGACATTATAAAATTGGCCATGATTAAAGTTCATAAGGCTTTAAAAGGTACCCAATCCAAATTAATTTTAACTGTTCATGACGAACTACTTTTGGAAGTACACAAAAGCGAAGTAGAAATCGTCCATAATATTTTAAAAACTCAGATGGAGAATGCTTTGACCTTAAAAGTGCCATTAACCGTAGACATAAAAGAAGGTAATACCTGGTTCGATGCTAAGTAAATTGGCCATGATTAATGTACACAACGTTTTACAGGCTGTTGCTTCATAGACCTAGCCAAAAATAAATGCTTATCTTCTATATTAAGGATTGGCTGGATGTAGACTTCAAATAAACAACATTAAATAAGGAGATGATAACATGATTATTGGAATTGTAGGTGGCTCAGGAGTCGGTAAAACTACTGTAGTTAACATGATTTATAACAAAACTCATTCTTATATTATTGATGCAGACAAAATTGGTCATGAACTTTTACTAAAAAATGGTCTGGCCTATAATGAAGTGGTAGAACATTTTGGATCGACCATCTTAGATTCGGATCAAAACATTATCAGAAAATCGCTTGGCAATATTGTCTTTCAAAATAAATCCGAGCTGGCCGTTTTAAACCAAATTACTCATCCTAAAATATTAGCACAGACTAAATCTATACTAAATAACTTGGATCAATCTAAATATGATTTCATTATTATTGACTCCGCCTTGCTATACGAAATCGGCCTTGATTCTTTAGTTGATCTAACCATCGCTGTTTACGCATCCTCGGATATTCGTGCCCGAAGACTTATGGCTCGAAACAATTTATCTTACGATGATGCTCTGGCTAGAATCAATAGCCAAAAAACTTCTTATAAATCTGATTACTCTATTTTTAATGAATCCGATTTGGTTCAGTTAGAAGAACAAATTGATAAGTTCTTAAATTAATTTGTATACAGATCACATAAGCAACTAGAATGCACGCTTTCTCCCTCTAACTCCCTCCGTCACTTTGTGACACATCCCTCGGAGAAGGAAGTTATTACGCTGACACCTCCCTCCCGGAGGGAGGCAAAGTGCGCCCCTTAGTCTTACCACTCCATCCGTCACTTTGTGACACCTCGGCTCTGGGAGCCTAAATAATAAATTAAAGGAGAAAAAAGCATATGATTACAAAAAAACAAATTTATGCCTTATTATTTTCACTTATATTTTTCTGTACCTATATAGCCTACACTTTATATCCTCGACCCTATTATAGTTACATCAAAGAAATTGCTAAAACTTACAACATAAATGAATTATTTATTTATTCTATTATTCAAACTGAAAGTCATTTTAATGCCAACGCTATCTCTCGCAGCGGGGCCAGAGGTTGCATGCAAATCATGGAGAAAACCGGCTATTGGATAGCCCAAGAACTGCAAATAGAAGATTATGAACATAGCGATCTTTTTAATCCTTATATCAATATTCACATCGGCTCTTGGTATATTTCCCGTTTAATTCAAAATTATCAGGGTAATGTTAATTTAGCGTTGGCAGCATATAACGGTGGTAGCGGTAATGTATCCAAATGGTTAAAAGATACCAGATATAGTCATGACGGTCGAACTTTACATACAATACCCTTTGCTGAAACTCGAAATTACATCACCAAAGTTAATTTCCATTATTTAATTTATAAAATTTTATATTTTTTTAATAGTTAAACGTTTAAATTTTCATAAATTTGTCCAAACTTTATAGGATATATTTTAACAGAAAGGATTAACATATAGGTATGAGAAAACTACTTTATTTACTTTTTATTATTATTCCTCTAGTCGGTTGTTGGTCCAAAAACAACTCTGATGATAATATAAATTCAAATATGATATTTACAAATGAGAATCAAGTGCAAAGCGACTTGCTTCTCTATGATTTAGTACATTCTGATGACAAAATAGTTTTAACATCCGATATCCCCTTAACTTTAAATCCGATTATAAACAGTGACGCGGATGTAGCACAAATGTTAAACCTCGTTTTTGATACTTTAGTCAATATAGAACCAGACGGCAGTGTTACTCCAAATTTAGCTAAGTATTACACTGTAAATGAATCTGATAATAGCGTTACTTTAGTTCTCGATGAAAACGTATTATGGCATGATGGAACTCCTATTTCCGCCGACGACGTAATATATTCTATTCATCTCTTAAAGGAATCCAAAAATAGCTTCTATTATGTCAACGCCCAAAATATCTCTTATGTCACTTCTCTTAGCCCTAATACGGTTAAGATATTTTATACCGTACCATTTAGTGGCGTGCTACAAACGTTATTTTTTCCTATAATACCTGAGCATATTTATGAAAAACATTCTAATCCTATCCCTCCGGTTGGTAGTGGACCGTATAAATATTTAGAAGAAATATCTCAAAAAGAATTAAACTTAATAAGAAATCCAGACTATTTTAACGGATCTCCTATAATCGAATATATAGATATTTATTATACTCCAAATCATATGGCCGCCCTATCGGCTTTTGATCTTGGCCTAATTGATGCAATCTACACGGAAATTATGAATTGGGGCAAATACGAAAAAGTAGCTAATATTCATGAAGTATTTACTAACAAATATGAATTTATTGGCATGAACTTTAATAATAAAGTTTTAAATGATTATAAAGTACGACAAGTTTTAAATTATGCTTTAAATAAGCAACAACTAATCAATATCTACTATTTAGGAAAAGGTACCGTCTCAGAAACCCCAATAAGTCCCAATAGCTATTTATATACTCAACATGACACTACTTTGGATAAAGATTTTATTGCTGCGTTACTTATACAGGCCGGATATACTCCAGATAATCCATTAAAATTAAGAATGCTTATAAATGAAGATAATATTGAACGGGCCTTATTTGCTGAAGGCTTAATAAACATGTATGCTCAACACGGAATAATAATCATCCCCGAATATGTAGATGCGAACACTTTTAATCGACGAGTTTTAGATGGTGAATTCGAACTATTCTTAGGCGGATATAAATTTTCATACGTACCTGACTTATCCTTTTTACTACATTCTAACTCAGATAATTTAGTCAATTATAAAAATCAAGAAATGGACATACTTCTAGATCGTGCTTTCACTTCTAATCCGGATGACATGGTTTCAGCTTATAATCATTTGCAAGAATATTTTATTGCTCAATTTCCTTATATAAGCTTATTCTTCAAAAGTGGAGCCTTAATTACTAGTGATAGAATACACGGTGTCCTTTCCCCTGCTCCTCTTAATATATATAAAGATATCGAACTTTGGTATATTAAATAACTAGCACCTCTTAACCCCTTAGTCAAAAAAAGAGGACTGTTACTCGTCCTCTTCACTCTCTTCCTCTTCTGTTTTTGGCCTAATTATTACTCTTATACTATTTATTCGGTGATTGTACGTTTCTTCTACTATAAAAATTATATCCTCTGTCTCTATTACTTCACCATCATTTGGAAACTTATCTAATAATCCAATTAAATACCCACCTACTGAATCATATTCACTCGATTCTATATTTAAATTTAACTTATCATTAAAATCAGATATTTTAGAACTTCCGTCAACTATATATTCATTGTCTCCTACTAGCACAAAGTTTTCATTTATAATATCGTACTCGTCCTCTAACTCTCCCACTATCTCTTCTACTAAATCTTCTAACGTTAGCAACCCGGATGTTCCGCCATATTCGTCCACAACAAAAGCCATAACAATTTTTTTCGTACGCAATTCTTTTAATAATTCTGTTGTTCTTTTAAACTCATGCACAAAATATGGCTCTCTTAATACCGATTTCATTTGAAAACTTTCCGGATCTATTGGCTCTAATAATAAATCTTTTATATAAATCATCCCTACTATATTGTCATGACTATCTTCGTATACCGGCATTCTAGAAAATTGATACTCCTTATACAGATTTATTACTTCTTCATATGTAGCACCTAAATCCAATGCTACCATATCTGTTCTTGGTACCATAATGTCTTTCACATAGGAATCTCCGAAATCAAATACATTTGTTATCATTTCTTTTTCGCCTTCTTCTATCACGCCCTCTTCATGACTTACTGCTAAAATTGTTCTTAGTTTTTCTTCTGTCATAAACGCATCCGAACTGTTCGCTTTTCCGGCTAGTATTTTTATTAATATATTAGATAGACACATAATTATTTTTACCACTGGTGCAAGAAGGAATACTACCATCGCAATTATCGGCGCAACTAATAGTCCAACCTTTTGTGGATTCTGTGCTGCTATCGATTTTGGCGTTACCTCGCCGAATATTAAAACCAACACGGTCATTACTCCGGTGGCTATGCCCGCCCCAGCATTTCCAAATATTCTTGTAGCCAAAACGGTCGATAAAGAAGTCGCCCCTATATTTACCAAATTATTCCCAACTAATATTGCTCCCAATAATTTTTGTGGCTCATTTATTAACTTTTGTATCAATTTGGCTCCTTTTATATCTTGTGATACCATGTGCCTTGCATCTATCTTACTTATTGACATCAATGCTGTCTCTGACATAGAAAAAAATGCCGAGCCTCCTATTAACAACAACACTATGCCTATTTGTATCCATGAGTTTATATCTAGTCCGCTGTGTGTTATATTATTTACTGCTTCAATTTCCGTCCCCATCCATTTACTCCTTTCTTCGATTTCATACTTTTTCATATTCATATTTATATATTTATGTTGCCCAATTTGCTAGACATACATTACAGTTTATTATATGCAATTTCTTATTGCTTTACGACAAAATATGCTCTCATTAAAATTACCAATATTAGTCTGTTTCAATTCTTCTCCCTTTGTTAAGCTTTATTTTTATTCTGTCGATATATTTTTTGAACACAAGGAGGAATACTTATGGTAGAAAATATTTCCAATACTAAAATTAATTATTACACTTATTTTCCTACAGCTATACAAAATTATATTCCGATAAACTCTAACTTATCGGAAAACTTGGCCCCGGCCCATGATATATCTTTAAATCAACTAGATAATAATTATCTAAATTATGAAAAAGTCTTCGATCAGAGTAATGAAACTTTGCAAAATCTTAATAACTTAAATCCGGATTTACTCTCTCTCGATATTGCGGATTTGCCGATTAATGAATATAAATATACTATAAAAAATACAAATGCTTTCAGTAAAAATAATCCTTATAATGAAGAAGATCAGCTACTAGAAGATAAGATTCGTAGAATTAAGCAACATACAGACGGAATGTACAAAACGGCCCTACATGACGAAGTAATCACTCTCAACTCTTTATATATCGGTAGCTATAGTCAATCCGATCAGTCTATTTTCTCAAATAAAGCTATCGATACAAAAAAAGTGCTAGAATTAAATCAACTGCCAATTACGTCCGGTAATACTTGGGCCGCACAAAAACTTATGGATATCGGTGAAGACGTTTCACCTAAAAACGTAGCCAAGATGCAAAATATTTATACTGCAGTTGAAATGATGGATATTCCAGATACTAGCAAAACCGAAGAAGAAAATATGAAAACTAGTCCTGATTCGCATAATCCCAACATGGCTCTTATTCAGGATAACCAAATGATGTACACCGAAATGGACATGCAACAAATTGTTGACCGGCTAACCAATGTTTCCGATGATCAGCTGACCGAATTAATTATCAGCGAACAACCTTTGACTATACATACATTGTCTGCTGCAGCGAAATCCATATCTCTTTCTAACGAACAAAAAGAGACCTTGCATATAAATACAAATCTGATACTTAACTCCACTTCTTCTTTAAATAAATCGTTGGCCAGCACAATACCTATCGAATCCTCTAATTCTATGACCGATTATTTGGACTCGGAGGCCTTACTTTATTCTACCGAAGAAATCTCGGATTCACCCGAAACTGATTCTCTCGATTCAAACCTGGTTACTAAATTAACCTCAACTTCTGTTTCCGAACAAAATTATGAATTGAAAAATTTCAGCTTTCCTAACTTAGATGCCCAAATTAACGATATTCGTTCTCAAATCGAAATCATTCGTGCCCATCTTACCTTGGACGCTGCCCGCAATATTAGCGAAAAACTTCCTTTGGAAAGTACCGAAATTTCTAAAATTGCCCTAGAATTAATTTCTTACCGTGACAATCAAATCGAAACTACTTTAAAAAATATTAATTTAGAACCTACACCAGATAACAAAGAATCTATATCGCAAACTTTAGGTGTAGTTACTCGCATGAAATATAACAAAGATGCTTCACTTGTCATTCAACTTCAAACCAATGAATCCGCTCCTTTAGCAGATTTCGATAATATCCTCTCAAAATATAACGAGCACGCTTTAACTCCTCGACTATATTTTGGTGAAAGTATCAATATCGTAAAACCAAAAATAGAACAGTTTTTGCAAACTAATAATATTGAAGTAACTCCGCTATCCGTACAAGCTTCCACCGCTTTGATTGCAAATAATAGCGAGATTAATATAGATTCTTTGGCCGATACCATGGTTATAGCATCGAAGATGAACACATTTTTAAGTGAAATGACTCCCGAAATTGTCGCTTCTATGATCAAAGAAGGGATTAATCCTTACAACAATACTATAGATTCCTCTTTAAATTTTATAGCACAAAAGAAATTGCCGGCTATGCAGAAAACTTTTGCTCAATCTATCGTGGCTTTAGAAGAAAAAGGCCAAATCAATCAACTCCAAAAAGATGAATTAATTGCTATCTTTCAAGTGTTAAATAAAATCACGAAAAATCAAGAAGCTATAGCTGGATATATGCAGAAAAATAAATTAGAACTCACCATGAGTAATTTGCATGCAGCTATCAAAAATATATCACCAGGTACTGTCGACCAGGTAGTAGACGATTTGTTTGGAGAAATTGAAGGTTTTAAATTTGCCGACAATACAGCCAAAAAGCGAATCAACTCAACTCATATGTCTAATCAAAAACTATCGGACATCGCCAAAATCATTCAGAACACAAAGTTAACGGATATGAATGAACCAAACTTATCTACGAAAATTGCCAGCACAATTTTTCCGTTTGTAAAATCAGCCTTAAAAAAAGAATTAGGAAAGTTTAGTAACTTTGATACATTACCGGATAGTTTTAAGGAAAAATTAGATGTAGCCCAGCATGCCTCTTCTTCTGTCCTAAATGCTTTAGCCGATAAGGAAATACCTATCACAATAAATAATATATACTTAATGGACAAGTTTATAAATCATCCGAACAAGTTCGCTGACGCTTTAGCTCAGGAATTGGCCAATGGATTAGCACAAGAATCTGCTGAACAATTAACCAACGGACTATCTCAAAACTTTGCTGAACAATTCACCAACGGACTATCTCCAGATTCTACTGAAAGATTAGCCAATGGACTATCTCAAGAATCTGCTGAAAAATTAGCCAATGAATTATTTCATAACTCTGCTAATGGATTAGCAAATGAATCTTCAAAGGGATTATTTCAAGAAGACTATTTCCCAGAATCTTTCGATGAATTAGCTGACGATCTTAAGAATGCAGCAAATCATTTAGAGGACAATGCTTTTAATTCCATGTCAAACGGCGATACTGATAACTTTAATCATAACCATAACCTTCAGGAAATGACTTCTTTTCTTGAAAAATTAAATAAAGTCGGCGATTCATTCCAGATACCTATAGTTTTAAACGGTGTACCTAAAATGGTTAATTTATTTATTAACAATCATGAGAATAATCCGGAACTTAAAACCGCTGCGGTAAATTATAATACATCTAATTTGGGTCAGATTATTGCTAACATCCATCTCTCTGCTGATAAAATTGGATACGAAATTATTACTAGTTCAAACTTCGCTTCTGAAAAACTTAGTTCGGCCAATAATAGCTTAATTAGCAGAATCCAGGACCTCGGATTTACTGTGTCTCAATCCGAATTTACCTCTTTAGAATCGTCCGAGGACTCTGACTCTATTTCGATCACCGACGATTCGGTTTTAGCCGAGGAAATTCTTGACGAACAAGATTCGATGATCAACGTAATCATTTAACTTAACCTCTCCGTCAGCTAAAGCTGACACCTCTCCTAGAAGGTATACATGGGAACTTAAGAAAATTAACGAAAAAAATTAAAACGAAGTAAGTACAACTTGTAGAACCACTCAGTCAGCTTCGTACTTGGCATGCTAAGATTAATAACAAAAACTTTTATGCACGCTTTCTCCCTCCGTCAGCTTATGCTGACACCTCCCTCCCGGAGAGATGCACCGCTGCCCCGCAATTTTGTAACTTCTTAAGTTCCCGGCTATGCTCCTAGAAGGAGAGGCTGGGCGGAGAGCCAGGTCGGAGAGCCTTACAACGTAATCATTTATTAGGAGGATTTTTTATATTGGATAACATTATCTTAGAACTTTTAAAACAAATCATTATCTTTTTTGAAGAAGTCGACAGCGAGGTGCCCCACTATGATAACTGTAGCTCAAGTAGCCAATGCCAATGAAGTCGAACTGCTATGTATCACTTACGAACTTTTTTTGGATAAATTAAATTCTATCATCTCCAACCCGGATTTGCATCCATCCAACTCTGCATCGTATAAACGAGATTTACTAAAAATCCTATCTATTTTAGTTAGTAATCTAGATATGAACATTCAGCTTTCTCATGATATTTTTGATTTATACATATTTACTCAAAAACTTGTTATAAACAACGATTATGAAGCAGCATACGAAATTATTTCTCAGTTAAAACAAGGTTATAACCAACTAAAAAAATCAGATCTAAAATTTAAAGCCACAACCACTAACGTCGAAAACATTTACGTCGGAATGACCTATAACCGGTCATGTATAAATGAAATCGTCTGCGGAAGTGACAATCGAGGCTATATTATATAATTAGTATAACCGGGCATGTATAAATAAAATTGTCTGCAAAACTAAGCCTGTATAAATAAAATCGTCTGCAAAACTAAGCATGTACAAATAAATCGTCTGCAATAATGACAACCCAGGATACATTATATTATTCGCACAAAATAAGGAGACATATAACATGAAAATAAACTATAACATACCAGCGTTAAAAATTATAAATATTTTAAATAAAGCAAATACAGCCCAAAGTAACTCCATGCAGAGGCTTTCATCCGGGCTACAAATAGCATCTTCCAAAGACGACCCGGCCGGCATGTCCATATCTTTAAAAATGCGTGCTCAAATCGAATCCCTGGCTCAAGCCAATAAAAATAGCGCCGACGCTATAGCCATGATTCAAACTACTGAAGGTGCTCTCGACACTGCTCACAATATTACTCAACGGATACGTGAATTGGCAGTTCAAACTGCTAACGAAACTTACACCGAATCCGATCGTGCAAAAGCTCAAATCGAAGTCGACGAACTAATTATAGAATTAAATAGAATCAGCGAAGAAACTACTTTTAATACCCACACCATTTTAGCTGGTGACCATGAACTCGGCGACAGCGGTTTTAATATCGTCCAAACCGCTACTTATGACGGCTATCCCGCTAAATATGCTGTAAACTTAGTCTCTCCTAAAAGCGGTGACGAATTTACTGCAGATGGCCAACTTTTTAAATTCTACGATTCTGCCGCTAGTGAATTACCACATCCAGATCCAACTATTTCTTTAGATTTAAGCGGTGATTGGAAAACCGACATGACCAATGCTGACCTTCCTAACTTCTACATAGACCCTACCGGCTCTGAACTAATTCTTTCCGAAAAAATTCCAAACCAAACAAACAATGTTAATCCTTTCGACGTAGATAAACTCGGTACTATAATCTCACAGAGACAAATATCATTAGGCGTATCTAGTAAACAATATGCAGAATATGAAATCACTTTGCCAAGTATAAATTCTCAGTTTACTAATCCTTCCTTAACCGATCCTAATCCATCTTCTTATGAACCTGGTACCGGCTTTACTATCGACGGCATTGTTTTTGAATTTTTCGATCCCGCCGACTATGATAATGGTGAATATGATGGGGCCGGCGTTGGTATTCCTATCATTAAAGAGGATGGCTCCCTTTTTATTGATTCTGATTTGACTCTAGTAATACAAGAACAAGCCGAAAATTTTAAAAATTTCACTCTAGAACCTATTACCGGTACTCCTATTATTTTACGTGCCAAAAACCCCGGTATCGTTGGCGATTATCTTGCTGGATCCGACGGTGGCGTTGTAGCTTGCAAGCAAGTTATTCAAACTGGTTCCGAAGCTAACCAACTCTCTAGAATCGATATCGCTTCTTCTAGTCCTGATAACTTAGGCCTCGTTTCTAAAGTTAAAATTTATGACCCATTACTAGATGCTACTAATCCGCCACCCGTACCAAACCGTGGCTTCACTCAATACACTATCATTGATGATAATCCTCTAACTGCCAACATCAATGAAGCTAGATACGGATTATCACTATTAAGTATCGAAGACTCTCAGTTTGCTCTCGGTGCTATCGATAGAGCCATCGATGTTATTTCCTCTCAGCGTGCTTACCTCGGTGCCAACCAAAATAGGCTAGAACATACCGTCAAAAACTTAGACATAACTTCCGAAAATCTCGATAGTGCTAGATCCAGAATCCAGGATACCGATATGGCTAAGGAAATGGCCATCTTTACTAAAGATAACATTCTTTCTCAGGCCGCTAACGCTATGCTAGCCCAGGCTAATCAACGTCCGCAGCAAATTTTTCAATTGCTCCAAAATTAATAGCTTGTCTTCTATTTTTTCCCTTTTTTGTGTTTTCTTGTGTTAAATGCTCAATTTCTGTCAATACTCTTATTTAACGGAGGTAATTTAAATGAAACAGAAATTTTTTTCCAAATTATCACAAGAAGAATTATTCTTAAAACAACAAGTAGATGATGTTCAGAGAGATTTAAATATTGCCTTGCATAAATTTGAAAATACTACAGAACCAGATTTACTAGATTATTATTCTTATATTTATAAGGCTCATATGATAAAGCATGGATATTTATTAAATAAACTGAAACAACTATACTATAATTAATATTTTTTTTAAGAGATACATACTTTTTATGTATCTCTTTTTTTATCTTTATGCTATAATATCTTTTGTATTAATTAACATTTTATTCTATTAAAATAAAAGGAGCAATTATAACATGAATAATTTTAAAGATTTTTCTAAATTTGGATTAGGTGGCCTAAGTCATTTAAATATTGTTGAAAATGAAAAATCCATTACTACTGCAAGTATACCTCCAATTAGTATATTAGATATAATATACCAACGAAAGTATAAATGCCCTATTTGTAATTCAGAGTTTACTAATAGCGCTATAAAAAGTGGTAAAAATCAACTTAAATCCGTAGATAACGACTTAAGAGCCACCTATAGTTTGGCCGATCCTATGCTTTACGATATTATTACTTGTCCTTGTGGCCATACTGCTATTAGCAGTGCTTTTAATACTTTATTACCTAGCCAAAGATCTATTGTTAGAAATCAAATTTGTGCTCATTACATTCCTGTCCAAATAGAAGAAGTTAGATCTACTCAATATGCTCTGGATCTATATCAACTTGGCCTAGCGAATTGCCTAGTCCGACATGGTAAAAATATCGAAAAAGCTATCTTATGTTTACGTCTTTCTTGGCTATATAAAGATTTAAATCAATTAGAAGCTGAAAAAGAATTTATTACCAATGCTTATGAATGCTTTAGTTTATCCCTTGATCAAGATACATATCCTATTTTAGGATTTGACTTTCATCGAGCCGTATATACAACGGCTGTATTAGCTTTTAAATTAGGATTCTACGATAAATCTTCTCAGTTAGTGAGTGCTATATTAATTAATACTAATGTCCATGCTAGATTAAAAGAACATATACTAGAACTCAAAAGTCAGTTAAGTAAAGTAAAATCCAAATAGAATAATATAGTAAACTCAAAATAATATATAATAGTTGGAGGTTAGCATGAAAAAAATTTTTATTACTTTAATGTTCTTCTTATTGATGTCTCAAATAATTATAGCCGAAGATGCCTCTTATTATGCTAACCTTCTAACTAGTCAACTTAGCTCAGAAAATGTTCAGTATGCCATCTTAAAGGATGGTCAAATCATAGCATCCGGTGTATCGGGTTCCGATGTCACGAAAAATACTATATATCCAATAGCATCTATAAGCAAAATGTACACAACTGCTGCCATAATGAAATTAGTAGACGAAAATAAAATCAATTTAGATAATTTTGTAACAGACTACATACCCACTTTTACAATGCTAGATCCAAGGTACAAGGATATTACCATTAGAATGCTTCTAAATCATTCTAGTGGCTTAATGGGCGATAGCTTATCGAATGCTCTTATGTATGGTGGAAAAATAAACTCGGATAATTTATTATTTCGGTTATCCAGCGCAAGGCTAAAATCCGACCCCGGTGAATTTTCAGTCTATAGTAATGATGGATATGCAATCTTAGAAAAAGTAATCGAATTTGTTACCCAGCAAACTTATGAAGAATATTTACGGAGTGCATTTTTAGATCCATTAAATTTAAAGCAAACTTATTTTTCTACCGAAAATATTAGTGGATTGCCCATCGTCAACGCTTCTAAAAGTTTATATCTAGGAGACATGACCCGGCCAAAACCAGAACTATATTCTTACGTTGGTGTCGGCGGAATATTAGCTACCGCTCAGGATGTTTGTAAATTTATGCATATATTCTTATCTGACACAATCTTGTCAGAACATTCTGTTGAAACTACAAAATATCCTGAATATTTAAGAGGTATCTGGCATGCAAACCCTTATGCTAACCTAGCTTTTGGTCTCGGTTGGGATAACGTCAATGTTGATCCATTTTACGATGTCGGCCTTCAAATTCTATTAAAAAATGGCGACTTATTAGGTGCTCATGGAACCGTCGTGGCTATACCTAATTTAGATGCTATAATCTGCGTTCTTTCTACTGGTGGCTACGGTGTTTATAATCAAATGGTTGCTTTAGAATTAACCTATAATATTTTATGCGATCATGGGTATTATGTCGATCTCTCTCTCGATACCTCTTTAGTTAATAAATTTTCTACCAACTCTTCTTCTTTGGTCCATTACAGTGGCGTATACGCTAATTTTTATACCGATTATACTATCAAAATATCATCCAATGGCCTATTAACTATATCTTCGAATCAGTTCGATATTCCTCCAACTATTTTATATTATAAAGGCAATGGTACTTTCATTTCTCCTACCAATAAATATTCTGTAAAATTTATTCAGGAATCTAACGGCCACATTTACCTAGAAAGCAATAATCTTATCTACATTGGCTTAGTTCCTATCTATCATTCTCAATATGAATTGGTTAAACTACATTCTTCGCCCACCCTTTTAAACTACGAACAAGCATGGCTTACCAGAGCCGGTTCCAAATATTATCTAGTAAGCGAATATTATCCATCTATCTTATATACAGCTCAGCCTTTTTTTGTTCTACCTTCTCAATCTTCTATACCCGGCTATCTCGGCCCTTATAAAATAATTGATGAAAAAAATGCTATCAACATAGTTCAGATCCCTCAAAATAATGGCCGTAATATATCTGATCTTAAAATTCAATTAATAGATAATATCGAATATTTACACTTTAATAACAACATTTATATAAGCGAACAAAATATAAATATTTTATCCAAAAATATAAATGAAGTAGTCATAGGTTCAGACGGCTATGCTCAGTGGTTTTTTACTTCCGATTATTCCGACTATATAGATGTAACAATACATGGTCCCGGCACCTTTAATTTATACAATTCTAATGGTGACTGTCTATACAGTTCTTATCTAGAATTTAAGCCAAATCCTATCAGTCTGGATAATATCGAAAAAATTATGTTTGTTGGAGATCCTGGCACTAAGTTTCAACTAAAATCCTAGCATTACATTTTTTTAACTAATTTACTCTCTTGGAGAAAGATGCTTAAACTAGATCAAATGTATACTTAATTAAAGTATTGTACAAAATATATTAACTAAGCTTCTTTCTCTATCCATCTGACGACAGAAGTCGAAAGGTCGGAAAGATTTCATATATTAACTTTTCTCAGTCAAACAGAAAGGAAATTAATATGACCAATATTTTTGCAATTTTAAAAAATACCGACGACGAATTTATCAAACATTATATCGCTATGCTAGAAGTAATGAATACAAAAAATACGGCCAAAATTGAAATTAATAAACTATCTAGAAAAAGTATTACATTTTTAAATACTTTAAGTAGTAAGAGTAAAATAAATAAAGAAATTACTTTGCCCAAAGCCCAAACAATAGAAAGTTTGGTCGAGCAGAAAAGACAAGAACTTTCTAACCTAAGTCGTAGTAAACTGAATACGAAATTTAAAATTATTTTAAAAAGTATCCTAAATTTGCCTTATACCATTTCTGATTTCGCTCTTTCCGTTCATATTATTAACTTTGTTGCTCAAAAGCATAAGATAGATGAATATTTTACCGTTTCTCAAAAAGCAGATGCTATATACGAATTGTATTTTGGTCAATTAACCGAAAATAGTAACCAAACTATACAATTCAACAATATAAGTACAGAGATAGTAAATCGGGTGTTGGAGAAAGAGGATATTTTTTCTAATATTTTATCTGGCCATGGTTTTAAAACAGAGATAATGAGTCAACTTGTATTTATGGCCGTAGCTTTACGTGGTGTACCGATGACAGTATCTTTGGATAAGTTACCGAGTTTTGAACCAAATTCGATTAATATATCAGAAATTGAAAATAAACATGTTGCTTACTTAAAACTATTGGCTGAAAAACAACGTTTGCAAATCAGACTAACTAATAATGAGGCGAAACAAGCACAGACCTTGGATGATATTAATAATTACCAAGAAGTAATAAATAATTCTTTATCCGAAAAGTCGGCTGTAGATCCGCAAATAAGTGAGCTTCAATCTCAATACGATTCCATGGCTGATAAGCTAAGATTACTAAAAGCTCAAATAGAAAATTTAGAAAATACTCAAACTGTTACTCCAGAGGAACTAGACTTACTTAAATCCAATTACTCCATCAAAGAAAATAATTTGTCAGATATCTTTTTTAAAATCTCTTTTCTAGAAAAAACTTCCGATGAACTTACTCATCTAATCCCCGATAAACAAGAAAGCTTAATTCAACTACAACTCCATTTGGACGATATTCAATTAGAAATTTATAAAATAAAATCTACCCTAAAAAATATAAAATCCGATATCTTTCATATAGAAGAAACTAAAATAAATGCATTGGAACAAAAATGGTTTGCTGCTTTTCCAAATTTTACTCTTTCTAAATCCTGTAAAAAGAATTTAGTTCAATTTAATTACTTCGAAATTTTAGCCATCGAAACCTCACTCGTTGAACTATATTATGCTTCCGATAAAACTTCTCTTAGTAATGGCCAATCTTTTTATAATAGCATATATTATCAGTATATTTTTGCTAAGGCTTCTAACGGATCCGTTATTCAAATCTTATATTATCCAACAGGGGATAGTTGCGAACTTGCTCGATTCAGCTATGCTATTGTTGCTAATTAACAACCTTTCAATCAGCTTTGTTTCTTAAGTTTCAGCCTATGGGTGATTGCGAAGTAACCACTCCAGAAGATTACGAAGTAATCACTCCAGAAGAACCCCTCAGTCAGCTTCGCTGACAGCTCCCCTGGAAGGGGAGCTGGGCCACTTCCCTTGAAACTAGTGGAAACTTAAAGGCCGCTTTCTCCCTCCGTCAGCTAACGCTGACACCTCCCTCCCGGAGGGAGGCACCGCTTCCACGCAATTTTGTGACAACTCCAGCGCAGTAAACACAACTTGTAGAACCCCTCAGTCAGCTGCGCTGACAGCTCCCTCCCGGAGGGAGGCACCGCTTCCACGCAATTTTGTGACAACTCCAGCGCAGTAAACACAACTTGTAGAACCCCTCAGTCAGCTGCGCTGACAGCTCCCCTGGAAGGGGAGCAGGGCCACTTCCCCGCAATGTTGTGAAGACGAAGGGAGCACCGCTTCCCCGCAATTTTGTTAAAATTCTTAAGTTCCCGGCTATGCCCCTGGAAGGGGAGCAGGGCCACTTCCC